>Ga0075122_10000433_pt1 | contig 33524 bp, 31 predicted proteins | sample AntAceMetag02UKB_FD_69790 | JGI IMG/M metagenome (GOLD analysis project Ga0075122, IMG submission 69790) | Saline lake microbial communities from Ace Lake, Antarctica - Antarctic Ace Lake Metagenome 02UKB | ecosystem: Environmental > Aquatic > Non-marine Saline and Alkaline > Saline | place...
GGGCCCGATGTTTAGTGAACAGTGTTTACTGCCAGGACTACACGGGTATCTAATCCGTTTTGCGCCCCTGGCCTTCATCCCTCACTGTCAGATTCGTCCTCGTAAGCTGCCTTCGCTCATTGTTAGTCCACCGAAGATTAACGTATTTTACCACTACCTCCGGCGTACTGCTTACGTCTACCGATCTCTAGCCGCTCAGTATCTCCTGCAAGCCCCACGCTTGAGACGTAGGATTTCACAAGAGACTTAAACGGCAAGCTACGGATGTTTTAGACCCAATAATGTTGGATGCCACTTGGACTGCTGGTATTACCGCGGCGGCTGGCACCAGTCTTTCCCAGTCCTTATTCCTCTACATTTTTACAGTAAAGAAAAGCCATTCTATAAGAATGGCACTTTGGTTCGCATTATCACACTTTCGTGCATTGTAAATGATTCGCTGCTGCTGCACTCCGTAGAGCTCGAAATAGTGTCTCAGATTTCGTCTCCGGGCAACTCCGCTAAGAGCCCGTAATGATCATCGCCTTGGTAGGCAGTTACCCCACCAACAAGCTAATCATGCGCAGTCTCATCCTTAGGCTCGAATTTCAAGGTTCGTTCGTTCCAGAACTGAACCTCTATCGAGTATTAGACACAGTTTCCCGTGCTTGTCCTCGACCTAAGGGTAGATTAACTACGTGTTACTGAGCGGTTCGCTTTCCTACGATAAATCGAAGAAAAAACTTGCATGCATAAGCCCAAACCAAATAGCCGCATCCTCCAGCAGGATAAACTGGAATTAAACAAAAAATGTTTTTTATGAGATCATCATTCTTGCGCATCATCTTCTCGAAACATTTCCAGATCATAAATGAACTGAAAACATTTTTCACCGAAGGTGAATTAAATTGCGAAGCATAATGAGTCAAATCCTTTCTGTTTATCAAAGATTAAAGGTTAACCTCTGACAATTTGCTATTCAAAAAATTGAACATCTAAAATCTTCTTAAACAATCGCACTGATTGTTTTCTTGAAATTAGAAAGATCGCTCCTTTTTCTATAAGTCATAACTAGAATTGGTCATCATCAAAAACGACACAAGGTCGCTTCCTCATTCTAGCCTCAAAAATATCAATTGAAGCTTTGGATATTATCTCCAAAGTTTTCATCTATAACTATTCGCAAAAATTGATTTATAAATGTATCGTCAAGTTAGAATGTCAGTCAGCGACGGTACTGGATGGGTCGACCAAGTTACACAGTCTAGAAGAGAGTACCCAGGAAAACCGAGCGCAACGAAGATGCCGTGCTCGGGTATCATGACATGATTGTAAGTTAAATAAACACGACCTTCTGAGAACAAGGCAGGAATATCAGAATCTACAACACGCTCTCTAGAATAGTGCCCGCCATCTTCCACAATACACCCAGGTAACACATCATTCATACCATCTACTAACAACTCAACCTTATAAAAATTATTATCATTCAGTATACAACATTAATCAACCCATGATCTAGAAATTCGAACTAGCGTCCTAGAATTTACTAAAGGCGACGGAGTCGCTAGCCGGTTATCAAATAAGCGAATCGAAGATTCTCCGAACTCACCCCGCTGGTTTCCCAATTCCTCGCCCAATCTTCCACCCTTCAAAAACAACCAGCCCACTCAATCCGGCCAAGATACTCCAGCCCAACTGCGCACCCGTCAAAGCGACAAACCCAAACACACTTCCAAGCGTCGTATATATCGCCAACAGCTGCAGACCGCCAGAGATCAGCACCGCATAGATCAAGTATTTGTTATTCAGAATACCAGACTTAAACAAGCTCCCATCAGACTTACAGGCGAACACGAAGAACAACTCAAAGAATATTGCCGTCGTTATCGCCATCGTTCTAGCAACCTCGAGGCCGAAGCTACTCATCCCGTAATTGAAAATCAACATCGTCGAAACCACCATCAAAACACCGGCAACAAGAATCCAACCCCAGATACCCGCGAGCAAACCGTCTTTCCTCGGCTTCTGCTTCATGACGCCATCCTCGGCGGGTTCGACCGCTAACGCTAAGGCCGGTAAAGAATCCGTCACAAGATTCATCCACAAAATCGCAAGCGGCAAAAACAACAAGGGCCAGCCAAGCAGAAGGCCCATCACGACCACAAGAACTTCTCCTACATTCGCTGCCAGCAAGAACCTAATTGACTTTTTTAAATTATCAAAGACCCGACGACCCTGACGTACCGCACCAATGATAGAAGCAAAATTATCATCAAGCAAAACCATATCAGAAGAATCTCGAGCTACATCACTTCCACGGACACCCATGGACACACCGATGTCAGCACGTTTCAGGGCTAATATATCATTAACACCGTCGCCGGTAACAGCAACGGTTTCATTCTGGCTCTTCAGGATATCCACGACCTTCAGCTTCTGCTGCGGCGTCACCCTAGCGAAAATCGTCTTTGTCCGAACAATCTCGTCCCATTTATCTTCCGGAAGTTTATCCAAGTCCCTACCCTCAATAGCTTCACGCGTTAGTCCGATCTTCTCCGCGATAGCCCTAGTCGTAAAGGCAGAATCCCCAGTGATTATTTTAATATTAATCCCAGCGGCAAGCGCTTCGCGAATAGCTTCTGCGACTTCCTTTCGCGGAGGGTCAATCATTCCACAGAATCCTGCAAACGTCAAATGATTCTCAGCTTGCTTCTGGTCGACGCTGGTAATCTGGCGAAGGGCAAACCCAAGAACCCTAAGCCCCGAGCTTTCCATCTCGCGAGAAACTTTAATCAGCGTCTTTATCCTAGCGGCACTCATGGGCCTAACTTTCCCACCAACAATTTCCTTCGTGCAGCGATGCAGAACGTTTAGCGGCGCACCCTTTACATAGCTAGTCTTGATTGACCCGGCAGACCGGACAATAGACATCATCTTTCTCTCGCTGTTGAACGGGTATTCCTTAATCCTGGGATTCGACTCAGTCAATTTCTTTTTACTAACTCCGAAAGTTTTCACAAGTTTTATCAGCGCAGCTTCGGTAGGATCTCCGAGTACAGCGTCATTCTCATCGCGAGCGTTATTGCAAAGAGTCGCAATCTTCAAGAGAGGTTTGGTCGAAGCACCCGGCTTTCCACTTTCCCCAACAGAAAACATCTTCCCAGAGTATATTTTATCGACGGTAAGTTTCTCCTCGGTCAGTGTGCCGGTCTTATCTGTACAAATTACCGTAGCTCGTCCCAAGGTTTCAGCGGCAGGCAGTTTCCGAATTAAAACATTAGACTTATACATCTGCTTAATCGCCACGGCAAGTGTTATCGCAATAACCGCGGGGAGCCCCTCGGGAATCGCACCAATCGCAAGACTGACCGAAACCATAAACATCTCCAACATTTCGATTCCGGAAGAAATACCCACGATAAAGGCCAGCGCAACGAAAGCCAGAATGGAAATAGAAATATTACGAGAGAACGAATCAAGCTTTTTCTCGAGCGGCATCTTCTCATCTACAGTCGTCTGAACCAATTCAGCTAACTTACCAAACTCAGTCTCGCGTCCAGTTCCGACAACAACAGCGGTCACCTTGCCGCGGCTAATAGTGGTTCCAGCATAAAGCATCCCGTGTCTTTCGGCTAAGATGGCAGCCTTCTCGACAGCTTCAAACGATTTTTCGACGGGAAAACTCTCCCCGGTTAAAACCGATTCGTTCGCCTGAAGGTTCTCAGACTCCATAATCCTACAATCCGCTAAGACTCGATCACCCGAATCCATCAAAACAATATCTCCCGGGACCAACAGCCGGGAGTCAACTTCTTTCTGAACACCATCTCGCAGAACAAGAGCTTTGTAACTTAGGCTTTTCTTCAGCTTCTCGATAATCTCCTCGGCTTTATATTCTTGCCAAAATCCAATCCCTGCATTTAGGATTACAATCAATCCGATAACAACCGCGTCGATCGTATGCCCGATAATTCCCGAGATAACCGCAGCCAAAATCAAAATATAAACTAACAGCGAATTAAACTGTCCGAAAAAAACTCGAAACTTACTCCGCGTCTTAAACTTCCGAAGAACATTTTTACCATACTGCGCGAAACGCTTATGGACAGCGGCCTCACTCAAACCCTTTTCAGAACTCTTTAAATTCTTCAACACCTCGCCAGGCGACACAGCATGCCAATCCATAATTTACCGAAGATAACTAGAATTATAAAGTTTTACACACCATAAAAATCGCAGCAAGCGAAGCGCGACCGATTTTCACGCACGGCTCTGCCGTAAGACAAAACTATACGCCCTCTTCAACTTTCTCGCCGACACTAACGCTCTCATTCTCCGCAGAATCCATTCCGTCCTTAGCTTCCTCATCCGCCTTCTCCGCCAAAGCCTTCATCTTATCTTCAATCGCGCTCTCCCCGCTCTTCAAGTCTCTCTCTTTCTTCTCTCGAGCAAGCCGCTTCTTCTTCGGTTCTTCCAAGATCAGAGCCTCCCCGACAAAGTCCTCAAGTGTAGGCAACGGTTTATCGATCTTATGAGCTTTCATATATTCTCGGGCCATCAACCAGAAGAACAGTCCCAAAGATTTGTTTGACTTATTATTACCGATAATCACGACATCAACGTCGGCAGTATGATTGTTCGTGTCACAGATTCCGACAACCGGTATTCTGATATTTGTCGCGTCAGCTAGGGCATTCTTATCCAGCCACGGGTCGCAAATCATGACCATATCAGTTTCGATAAAATTATCAAGCATGGTGTTGGTCAAAACTCCCGAAGGATATTTCTTAGTAAAAAGTCGAACGCCGGTAAGCTCGCTAAACATCTTAGCGGCCCTCCATCCAGCCTCTCGCTTACAAACAAGTGTCCATTCGTCAGGCTTATACTGCTTAATGAAATCAATACCGTCAGCCAACTTCTTGTCAACAAGTAGAGTATTCAAAATCGCAAGGCCGTCCAATCGTCTTCGGTAAACGTACTTTCTCATCGTCGGAGTGATAACCTTCGTCCCCAAATAAGAGGCAGTCTTAATATAATCCTCAAGCGGGGTCAAAACCGTCTGATCAATCTTTGCCCCAATCCTAGAAGGAGCTACAGGCGCAGCCACTTTAGCATCTTTGCCTGATGAATCCGGAACACCAGTTCCCAATTTAGAGGGTACACTATTACGTGCCGTTCTTTCTTTCTTTTCTGTAACCATGTTATAATTCCGCTCAGGAGTGAATGCTACTACCCGAAGGCCCCGCACCTGATGCGTATTATTAACGAGAATTTTGGCTATTTAAAGATTGCGGACTACAAAAATTTCTGCTTAATCCTTTTTGAGCATCCATTACATTTCATAAATCTCAAGAGGCTTTTATTCCTCCCATCAAAAATTCCTTCGAGAATAGGATAGGGATCTTCATGATTCGTAATTTGCCCGACCGTATTTAGAGAACAAGTGCACATTTGAATCGAGCCATCATTACTAGCACAAAAAAAATGAGTTGTTCTAAAGCAAGGATCCTGTCCGTAAACTCTTGACAAATGTTTAATTGAAACATTATTCCCAAACTCTTTCTCATCAATTAATCGTAACTTTTTGAAGAAATTCGCCAATTCTTCTTCCGATAGCGCTGTTTCTTCTATTAATTTTTTAGATTGGCAGATCTCTATAAATGCTTCAAAGTAGGGGATTATTCCATTTTTCCCGCAAAATCTTAGTACCTCGACAAGATCCTCCGCACTAGACTTGGTAACGTAGGATTCAACTCCCAAAATAGTCTTGCTCCCATCTTCCACAAGCTCATTTTTCGCTTCTATCAATAATCTTAATCCGGTCGTTGTTTCCTTAAAGGCACCATCTCTCCTGGCAATATCATTAAATTTTGCTTCATTTAGTGAATAAAGTTTCCCCATTACAGGACCATTTAATAAGAGTCTTTTAGCATACTCTTTACTTTTTATTCTAGTACAATTGGTAAATAAGACTACTTTCATTTTCTTTGTTGCGATGTAATCACAGATTCTGTCAAAATCAGGATCAAGAGTCGGCTCTCCAGCTCCAGCAAAAGCAATACTTTCAGCTCCTCTATCTTTCGCGAAATCAATAATTCTACAAACGGTTTTAAAATCTAGTCTCTTAAAATCTCTCTTTCCAGACTTTATTTGTTCCGCGGTATAGCATCCGCGACAATTAAAGTTACAAACAGGAGCAAGATGGATATAAACCGAAGTAAATTTTAAATTTCCCTCCCCATCTATCAATTTTTCTTTGTTTGATTTTCCAACGTCAACACTCCTGTCTTCGCTATAATTTGGAATGGTATAAATTCCCATGAATTCCCTAGAAACTTGAAATATAAAAACCTAAGCCTTTCTTTGTCCGATTAAATCAAAACTCCAACCTAATCCCAAACATCGGCAGCGGAAAGAAATACAAAACCTTTTTTTTCTTATCATAAAATAGTCCAACCCAAAAATCATACCACGCGAACATCGGCTTTATTTTCATTCCCTTTATCCAACTCAAAATAACCCCAGCTACGCCAAAAATCCCAGCCCTAATGTAAAACAAATAATCGCCCGCAACAATCCCCCAAATAATCATAACAATTGCAAAAAGAAACAGCAGGATTACAAAACTAAACGGAATATCTTTTAGTGATTTCATTTCAACAACTTCTCCACCCTCTTCAACCCAGCCTCCAGCTCCAGCGGATGATGCGCATCAGTCCCAATCAGAAATTCTATACCCAACCTCTTCGCCTCCTTAATAATTCTCAAACTAGGATACTGTTCGACGCAAAGCTTCCTCCATCCAGAGGTATTGAGGTCTATTTTCATATTTTTCTTTTTGATCAACTTAAGAGTTTTACTGATTTCGGCAGCATACCAGTCTTCCGCTCCAGAAAAGTATTTCTTATTTTTATTCCAAATTTTTATTATGTCCATGTGGGCCACGACGTCAAACCAACCAGTTTTTATCGCACTTCTCAATGACCTATAATATTCTTTAACAAGATTTTTTATACCTCCAAAATCCTTGATCATTTTTAGAAAACCCTCTTCCTTCCAATCTAGCGGAATATACTCTTTAGGAGTTTTTATATAATGAATCGAAACATATCTCAAATCATATTTTCTTTTTGTCGCCTCTTGCTTCATCCATTTCTGATAATCTTCTAGCCAATCAAATTCAACATTTATTAAAATTTTGATTTTGCCATTATACTTCTTCTTTAATTTCTTTAATTCAAGATAGTGCTTATCTGAATAATAAGAATACATTTCATCGTCAGATTTTCTAAAACCTTCGGGCACACTATAGTGATCTGTAATTCCCAAAACATCAAACTTTTTCTTTATAGCGAGTTTAATTAACTGCTCAGGTTCCAGCTTGCCGTCAGAGCCAGTCGTATGTGTATGGTAGTTTGCTTTCATTTTAACTGCAGCCCCATCAGCACATAATCTCCGTCGTACTTCTTCGTGATTTTTTTAAATCCAAACTTTTTGTAAAAGGCCGGAATTTTTGTGGCAATCGTAATCATCTTAGCCTTAGGTTTTTTGAGGCCCCTTACCTCGCGAATCAAAGTTTTAACAATTCTTTTTCCGATACCTCTGTTTCTAAAATCGGGGTGAACATTTATCCAGCACAAGTTGTAAATCATATTATCGGTCCACGAAGATGCGAAGCCTCCAAATCCAAGAATCCGTTTATTATCTTCTAACAATATATAAGTCGGCTTAATTAGCGACGAAGAAAACATTTCTTCAAGTTCTTTTCTAGCTCGCGCTACGGGATATTTAGGATTATTGATTTTATCAATCTCCAGCATTTGTCCGATATCTTTTTTCGTAGCTTTTCTTACTTTCATTCTAGCCATTCTCCAGGAAGAAGTTTTTCTAGCTTTATCTTCTTATCCCCAGGAGTGATGATATTAGTGTTCTTTCTATTCTTAACATTAACCATTTCCATTAATTCCCTACATCGCCCACAGGGATACATTATTCCGAATTCATTGTCGTCGGCCCATAGCGCAACGATAGTTTCTATCTCAGTTTCGTTCGAATGAGAGATCATATTCGCGATAGCAGAATGCTCAGCACAAAACCCAATCCCACTAGACAGGTCCATACTAACACCCGTGAAAATCTTCCCGCCCTTCGTCAAAAGTGCGCAACCGACCTCACCCACAACACCACCACTTACTTTCGTTTCATGAGTAAGCTTCCTTGCCCTTTCAATTAGTTCCTTGTCTTTTTTTGTTAACACCATCATCTCAACCCCTTCTCTATCTCCATCACTCTCTTCATCTTCACTAACCTCTCCCGGCCATGAATCCCGCACTTGATGAACTTCCCACCGAACCCAACACAGTAATCCGCCAACGCATCATCCATCGTCTCGCCGGACCGATGCGAAAAAATCATCGTGATCTTATTCTTCTTGCAAAACTCAGCGACCTTCCTAACTTCCATCATCGATCCAATCTGATTCGGCTTCATAATCATCGCGTTCATGGACTTCGAGCCAACGGCCCGTCGCACCAATCGCATATTCGTCGTCGTCAAATCATCTCCAACAATTAAAGTCTTGGGCTTCTCGCGATGCACGGCAGCCAAAACTTCCTTGAACCCCGAGAAATCTTCCTCCTGCATTCCGTCCTCGACATAAAACAAATTATATTTCTTCACCAACCTCTCGACATAATCCGCTTGATCGATCTTGTCCCGAATCAAATCCTTATTCTTATACTTGTAATAACCCTTCTCATAAAAAGACGACGCCGCAATATCCGACCCAATCCGAACTTTATACTTCTTCCCGACCTCTTTTATCAAATCAAAAACCTGCTCATTTGTCAACGAAGTCATCCACGTTCCCTCGTCGCCCTTCTTCGCCATCCAAGATCCCTGCGCCTTCTTCAAAAGCTTTCCCGCATAATCGTAAGCCCGCAAGTTCACCGTCACAGCCCGAGAAAAAGTCTTCTCCTTAGGAATCAAAAGAAACTCCTGAAAATCCGGACGCTTACCCTTGACAAATCCAGAATGCAAGCCGCCGCCAATACAATTCCCAACCGGCATCGGCATCTTCGGCTTTAGCCCGTCGTTAACATCATCATTAATCAGCTCCCATAACTCTCGCTTCGTATCGGCGGCCCCGGCCTTCAGAAAAACAGTCTCAAGCGCGTAAGTCACATTACCTCCGAACCGACCGTGCCGCCCCTCGAACCGACGAACCAACTCGACAAGCGGCTTCAAATGATCAATTTTCTTAATTATAAAATTTTCATGGACCAACCCTTTACAAAAAACCTTCAACAGCTGCATACTCCGAGCAATCCCCTTAGAATTATACGCCGGAACCTCGTGCTTCCCGGTCGACTTTCCCGACGGTGCCGATGCAACAAACCGCCCCTCGTAAGTCACCAGCTCAATTTGCACAGTCTTCTTCCCCCGAGAATTTCTAATCACAATCGGCCGCACCTCTTTAACGAACATAATTGAATCAACAGGTAGGGATTAATAAAGATTACTAACACCAGCGGCCCAAGTCAGCAAATTAATTTTTTAGGTGCAGGTTGTCCTCTGGACGGCACCGCGAAAAAATTTGTTTGCATTAAATACGATATGAAAAATTATATTCTTTATAAAGAATATAATTTAGAAAATCGCTAAAAGAGGAGGCCACAGCGAGGGAACCTTAGGTTCCGCGCTATTCGAGTTCTGCCTTCACAGCAGCATCAGGAGTTTCCGCAGGAGTATCCCCAACTTCAATCTCTTCTTCGGCATTAGCAAGCTCCATCATCTCTCCGCCAGAAGCAATATCCTTTTCCTCTTCCTTCTCAGCCCTAATCTTCTCGGCATCAGAAACCTTACTCTCCTCAACCTTAACCTTCTCAATATCTTCTTCCTTCTTCTGCGGCATAGGCCTGTTAATGGAAATCGGCAAAACACCAGAATTAAGTTCTTTCTCAGCAATCTTTAGCGGGTCAAAATTAACACCCTCAAAGTCCTCCTCCTTCATATCGACCAAAAGCGGAGCATCCATAGAAATCTGCAAACCTCGAGCACCAATAATTCTAGCTCTCTCGTATTTCGAAAATTCTTGTACAGCCATCTTATTAATTATTTACCGAAGACGTATTCCTTAACCTTAGGAAACATCTTTGCCCATTTAGATTCAGCAAGGTTTAAAATAGTTTCCATATCTTCAGTCGAAATAGTTCCAGCCTTACCCTTCTGCATAGCCGTAATTCTTGGCTTACCGTCATTGTCTCCCATAGCAACAGTCAGTCTAAACTTCGAGATAACTTCCTCTTCCTTCGAAACATCAGCGATGATAACATTACCAACCTTGTGGAAAGTCATACTGAAAGACAGAACTTCCTTCTCCAGCGGGATTCCTTCAGTCTCGCTGTAACCATCAATCTTATCCTCTTCCTCATTATAGATAGGCATTCTAGCTCGACCAAGTGCAATTATAGCAGCCAATCCAGCAACATCCAAAATATTTCCGTCGTCGTTAATCGCAAAGATATCAACAAATACCTGGTAGACCTTCTCTCCTTTCTTAATACATAACTTCTTCATATCAATGAATCCAGACTCTCTAATTCCTCTGTCAATTACTCTAGCAAGCTCGATAGCATTAATCCCAGGTCTTCCCATTTCAAACTGTTGCGAAGCCATAGGGTGCATCTCAGCACTCGTCATGAAAGTTCCAGCGTCAGGTGAATCAGGATAAGGTGTGGCCAAAGCCAAATGAACACCAGCCAAAACTTCAGTTTTTCCAAACTTAACTCGAATAGCACTTGCAGAATTCTTACTAACACCGTCTTCAACAACTAACTCTCGGTACTCATCGCTCTTTCGACCATCAAGTCTCATACCCGTGTTGTTCAAGTAAGACTCAATCTTTTCTCTTTGCAGGTTAGGTATCACATACTTACTCATTTGCGACCCCCTTCAAAGCATCCATCTGAACCTTCAAAATATCATCACAAGCAACCTTCGCCATCTCGATAGTTTGCTTAAACTCATCAACCGAAATCTTTCCATCAAGCTGCAAGAGAGCAATTTCCTTTGTCCGCGAAGTCATAACGACAGGAATATCTGTCGAACCCTCACCGTCGTGAAAAAGAGAATCTTCATACTTGTCTAGGTCAACAACCAAAGTCTTATCGATCTTACCAACACCAATTGCCGAAACCATTTCTTTCATCGGTATACCAGCGTGAGCCAAAGCCAAAGCAGCAGCATTAATACCAGCAACTCGAGTTCCAGCATCAGCCTGTGGAATTTGAACGAAAACATCAACTACAGTGTTTGGGAAACCGCTCAAGTCGACAACTGAACTCAAAGCCCATTCTGTAACCTTGCTAATTTCCTCACTTCGCCTGTTCGGACCAGGTCTGATTCTGTCCTCAACCGAGAACGGCATCATTCCGTAATTAACTCTTAAAATCCCAGTCTGTGCATTCTGCAGGTGTTGTGGATGCAAAGTCCTTGGACCTCGGACAACAGCAATAGCCTTTGTCTTTCCGGTCTCAAAAGTAGCAGAACCGTCAGCCGATGGAACAATTCCAACCTTAGCTTTCATGGGCCTAACCTCAGTAAACTTTCGGCCGTCGTCTCGCTTAGTGTAAATTCCCTTAGCTACCATTATTCTTTGTCCTCCTTTGGTTCCTTAACTGCTTCCGCAGTTTCAGCATCAGTATTTTCTGCAACCACTTCAACAGGCGCATTAGCTTTCAATCCCAATTCCTTCATAAACTTCTCTACCTTCTCAGTCAAACCATGTGCAATAGAGTTGTCGACGATAAACTCAACAATTTTCCGCGTAGCAACTTCGTTCTCTATAGATTTACCAGAAATCCAAACTTTTCCGTTCTGACCAACAGTAATGCTGCATCCAGTTGCGTCCTTGATCATCTTAACCATACTTCCTTCCTTCCCGATAATTCTTGGAACCTTATTCGCACTTACAGAAATTATCATTCCACCGTCAATCTTTCCAAATCCTCGCATCTTCATAGAAACATCGATTCCTCGAGACTTAACATCCCAAACCTTAACAACGACAGTCTCTCCGAAATCAAGGTACTCCTTCATTTCATCTCTGTTAATATATCGTGGAACTTCCGAAACAGGCAAGAAAGAATTTTGCGCTCCGCCAAAGTCGATCAACCACCCGTTGAAAGTGATATCGACAATAGTTCCGATAATTGTGTTCCCCCGCCTTGGATAATATGCTCCGGAAACAGGGATAACTCTAACATGCTTTGCGTCAATACTTAAAACTCCATACCTCTCGGCAACAACGTCTGCCCCGTCGCGGTAAGCACCGTCGCCAGGTAGAAATTCATTCCCAGTAGCGATTGTTTCGCCCGGTACAACAATTTGTCTTCCTTCTTTGCCCGATCCAACGGGTACACTTTTTGGTGTTGCCATTTATCTTCATTCGAGAAATTCAATAATATTTATACGCCCATTGACGCTCATTTTTCTTCTCGTACAACATCAAGAGAATTTTTGGGTTTTTAAAGTTTACCCTTTCAACTCTTCACTCAAAACAGCCCCATGGCTTGCAGAATTAATCTTATCATAAAAATCCATAATCAAACCAGCCGGAATCTCGACGACAACTTCTAAGTCCCCATTCGACATCCAGTTTTCTTCTTTCATAAATTCCTTAACAGTCCCGTAAGCCTTGCCCGTATGAATCGCCGGGATCAACAACTTAACTTTCTTTATTTCAATCTTCACCGGCAAAACCTTAGAGATCTGATCGATGATATCTTGGACCTGACTTTCAATCGGTTTGTTCTTAACATTAACATGTGCCTCGATCAAAGCTTTCATAATTCTATCCGGAGTATACGGTCGACCCTCGGGAGAAACCGCATTGCTCGCCAAAAAATCAACCACCTGCTTGTACTTCTGATCCTGCTCACCCTTCATCGACTCCTCCGTCCGCACAACTTCACCTTGCTTGATAATCTTTTCAGCAATTTCCATAACATCTAAAGTTCCAAAATTATTCTTAAGATCGATTTCCGCGGCATTTTCTCCAGATTTCAAATTATGAAAAATAGAATCAGTCAAAACAGCTGCATTAATATTCGCTCCATCTTCGCCCCGCTTCACCCTCATAGCCTCATCCAAGTCAACCAAAACTTCGTAATGCTTTCCACCCTTCTTCACTCTTGCAGTTGTCTGTACCATAATTATGCAGTTAATTCCTTCCCGCTTAACTTAACGAGTTTCTCACCCTTCTTCAAAACACCAGCATCAAACTTCTCGACGCTAAAATCCTCGCCCTGAACTTCCTTGAAAATCTCCAAAGCCATCTTGATAGCTTCCTTCTCCGTCAAATCATCCCGGTACTTTTCCCGAAGCTTAACCTTGATCTTCTCATCATCTTCTCCAATCGCATTGGCCTTAAACTCCAAATAGTTCCCGGTAACATCAGTTGTGTAAAGTGCTGGTGTACCATTAACGCCCGCAAACATCATCGAAACACCGAACGGTCTAGCGCCACCATACTGCGTAAACTGCTGCTTAATATCCGCGATATCTTTTACAACAGACTCAGTTCCCGGAGCCGAATCATAAGTAACTCTGTGTTGCTGGGAGATAACCCTTGCCTTCTCAATCAAAACTCGAGCGTCCGATGTAATTCCCGCAGAAACAGCAATAATGTGTTCATCAATCTCAAAAATCTTATTAGCCGAATCCTCAATTACCAATTTATCTTTTTGTCTTCTGTCAGAAATAATCACGACACCGTCCTTGAAAACAATACCAATCGAAGCAGAGCCAAGTCTAATCGTCTTCTCCGCGTACTCTACTTGCAAGATGTGACCGTCAGGCGCGAACATCGTCGCCGCTCGATCATATCCCATTTGTTGGTGCTGAATATCTTCCATTTTTGTTTACTAAAATGGCATGAAGGTTTCTTGAAACCTACTTCCATATCTTAAATAAGAATGTTTAGTATTTATGATTATCGGAGAGGCTTTTTAAGATTTGTTGTTCTACATTTTCCCGAGCGCTTTCAGCGTCCCACTAACTTTCTCAATCCGAATCCCCGCCATAGCCAAAGCTGCCCGAACATCATTCAAACTTTTAACCAAACAAGAACCGATAGTTTTGCCCGACGAAGATGGCACACCAGTGCCCTTTTGAGAGGGTATGCCGCGTGCGGCACTCTTCACGGTTTTCACAAACATATATGCCGACTTCGCAAGTCCCAAAACCCCGATATATTCCAAAATCGCAGCCTCAACTTTAGCATTGGACGCACCCGTAATAAAATATCTTCGTTTGTCCCGCGCCGACGGCTTAAGCTTCAACTTTTTTACTTTTCCTGCCATGTTTCTTCTTAGACTTAGAACCTTTTAATTCCTTCGATCTTCCCCTTTTGACAGCAATATAAATAATTGCGACCAGAACAACAACCAGAACAACAACCACCCAGAAATAATCCTTGATAACAAAAACCTCCGTCTCAATGGTTTCCCCTTCGACGATCTTCTCGGCAACTTTCTCGATCGGTTCATTAATTAACTGGATAGTTAACTCGGCTCCATCTTCCGAGATCGAATTTAAGGCGACAAGCAAATCATAATAGTCCGCGGAAGACAGGTTCAATCTGGAAGATTGTCCGACCCCCAAGCGCAAACTGGCAGGGTCACTCGCTATGGTCAGGTTAACATAATCCTCGCCGATCTCATCAATGGCTAACGAGTGCCTTTCTCCAGCAAGGTCAAATATACTAAAATTAATTTTCTCATTTTTCTTGAGGATCCTGGTATATCCATTCGGGGAGCTGGCCAGTTCAGCTACATAAACAGAGGGCGTAGATGTTCCGGCAGACGAGGTCGAAGAACTGGTCCCAGTTGTTCCGCCACCCCCGGGGTTATTGCTTGGAGGAGAAGCCGGAGCGCTCGTCGTAAAACTATGCCCGTCCGAACTATTGCAATTTCCGGCCCGATCACACGAAGTCACATTGTAAGAATAAGCTGTCGACGCAGATAGCCCGGTCAGCGAAATCGAATGATTCGTCACATAATCAGTGGAACTTCCGCTAGCGCTTCCTTCAACCGAAGAATTAGCAGACTCATTGGTTATCCAGTTAATAGTGGCACCCGAAGAAGTCACGGAAGAACTAACCAAACTTATATTCGGCGTGGTCACATCATAAACAAAAGTATAATTGGAATCGCCCCACGAACTATTAGAATTATTATTCACAGCCAAACAATTCCAAGTATAATTTCCCTCCTCAGAGAAGCTATAATTAAACGTCGAAGAATTACTTGTCCCAGAAACATCCTCGCTGGCATTATAATAAAGCCCGCTAGAATTCCACAAGTAAAAAGTCATATTGGCTAACGCCGCCGTTTCTTCGGAGCTTCCATCGCAACTGAAATTCGTTTCACCATTAGTATAATAACTATCAGGAGGCGAGGTCAAGTTGGTAGAAACACCACCGATCACCAAGCTAAAGTTCGAAGCAGCAGATCCGGAATTTTCAAGTAGATCATAAGCCAAACAATTCCAAGAATAACTTCCAAGTGCCATGTCGGTCAGCTCGAAAATACTTTCATTCTCAATACCGCCAATGCTTTCTGAAACATTATAATAAAGCCCGCTAGAATTCCAGACTTGCAAAGTTACATTCGCCAACTGCCAGTCAGTCGCATTACAAACAAAGGTTTGATTAACGGTCAAATTAACCTTTTCATCCGCCGGAGAAGTGAGCGTAACATTCGGAACGTCAACATCCAAAGACAAAAGCGCAGAATAGATGTCAATCCTAGAAAAATTATAGCCACTCACATCACTATCATCCAGGGCAACCCCAGTATTATTAAGAGTATAGGCAATTTCACTGGGTGTTTTAGTCCGACCACCCAACTTAATATATTGATTAATAATAGCAATTGCACCAGAAACCATGGGAGACGACATAGAAGTCCCAGAATATATCTGGTATCCACTACCAATATAAGTAGAATTAATTAAAGAACCGGGTGCTATTAGGATATCAGGAAAATTTATATTTCTAAATGCATAATTCGCATACATGTCAGCCTTTGTACTTGCAGTAACCTTTGTAGTATTGCCAAGACAGGCAGGGCTACTGATGCCCGCAGAGGCGTTTGTATAATGAGCATCAGTATTCCCAGTTGATACCACAACAGAAATATTCTTTGAATATGCAAGATTTATTGCGCTTGCCCTATCCGTATAATCTTCATTAAGACAATCAACAGTGTTACTATATTGTCCATTCCCAAGACTAAGACTGATTACAGAAATATTATGTGCATTAATTTGGGCGTCATTCGCACACCATTCAATTCCCCTCTTGACATCAGAAGTAAAACCGATACCACTCGAATTCAACACTTTAACGGCAACAATATTTGTTCCACGAGCGATCCCATCTAGGCCACCGCTTGACGCGATAATTCCCGCAATATGGGTTCCATGCCCATTGTTATCTGTAGCGTTATTATCCTCACCTGTTCCATCAGGGCAGCAATTTGCATTACCACCTTCATTTGCAGAACAAAAACAATGTTCAGCTATCACTTTTCCAGACAAGTCAGGATGTGTAGAATCAACACCGCTATCTATAACACAAACAGCAGTTCCACTACCATCCAAACCGATTCTAGAAAAATTAAGACCCCATGCTTCATCCGCTCCAACAATACCACCAGCATCCTGCAAAAAAGCTCTTGTGAGCGCATCTTCCCCGATTAATTCAAATCCATAGTTTTTAAGCCTACCAACATCCCTCGAAAAAACTTCCACCGACATACGATCCCCCAGATCATTTTTTATAACAAAATCATTATTAGCAGAACGCATGCCCGTACTCATAGATCGAGAAGGTGCCCCTGTGGCCCTAACCATCACCCTAATTTTTTGTGATTCATCGACACTAGCCGCACTGGCAAAACCAAAAAACAGTAATCCGAATACCAATACCAAAATATACTTATTCATCCCAAACAACTCCACACTCCCCATCAATAATCTCACAATGTCCTTGCCCGCAATCCATTGTGCCCGGCCTACAATCAAAAGTGCAAGACGTATCCGTACAGTTCTGAGCCTCACTTTCCCAAACACATTCCGTAGCATGACAACAACTAGCAGGAGCACAAGTCACCACTTCAAGATCATCCTCAGAATCCTGCTGGCCGACAAACCAAAAAAATCCAACCACAATTATTACAACTACCACAATTAGCAACCCGAACAATCCCCTTTTATTCATAGAAAATCAAAGACCCGCGCCATTAAAAACATTACTACAAATCTTTAAAAACTTCTAAGACTATCGAATATAAACTAGGTGAAGACAAAAACAAAAAATGGTGAAGATACACACGGTAGGCGGTTTCTCGGAAGTCGGAAAAAACATGGTCGTAGTCGAGCTCGAAGAAGACGCGTTCATTCTAGATATAGGGTTCTTCCTTCCAGCAATTATTTCGATGCAAGAGCGAGATAAAGTTATGACGGAGAAAAGGCTTAAGGCGGTAAAGGCAATCCCAGAAGATTCAGTAATTGACAATATCAGGCACAAGATCTGTGCGCAATTTATCGGGCACGCACACCTAGATCACGTCGGTTCAATCCCATATCAGTCAGACAAATACAATGCACCGATTTACGGAACCCCGTTCACAATGCAATTCCTAGACTCAATTCTAAAAGACAACGACATCAGCCTCAAAAACAAGTTACATGAGGTAAAGCCAAACACATCATTTTACGTCCAGGGCAAAAACAAGAAATATCTGATAGACTTCATCAACATAACTCATTCAACAGCACAATGTCTCATGATCGCGATCCACACACCAAAGGGAGTAATTGTTTACGCCAATGATTTCAAGATGGACGACACGCCAACCTTCGGCCTAAAGCCAAACTACAAACGACTTCGCGAGCTAGAGAAAGAAGGCGTTCTCTGTTTGATCGCGGACGCACTTTATTCAGGATCGGAGAAGAAAACACCTTCGGAAAAAATCGCAAAAGCGCTATTAGAAGAAGTCCTCTTGACAATTCAAAACCGACACGCTGGGATGATCGTTACAACATTCTCATCGCACATCGCCCGGCTGAAAAGCATCGTAGAATTCGGCAAGAAACTCAACAGGGAGGTTGTATTCCTGGGAAGAAGTCTCCACAAATACTCAACAGCCGCGATGAACGCGGGCATAGGATCATTTCTAGGAGGCGTTCACATTTCAAAATACCGAAGACAGGTAGAAAAAACCCTGCAAAAGGTGGAGAGAAAAAGAAAAGACTATCTCGTTGTCTGTACCGGCCACCAGGGGGAGCCAAACTCGATCTTGGATAGATTGTCGCGGCACAAACTTCCGTTTAAAATTAACAGAGACGACAATATCGTTTTCTCATCAAGTGTAATCCCAACGGATGTGAATAAAGAGCAGTTCGCAAAAATGGAGTCACGGCTAAAGAAAAGCAAGCCGAGAATTTTCAGGGACGTACACGTTTCAGGGCACGCGGGTAGGGAAGATCTCAGGGATATATTACATATTCTAAACCCACAGCACATCATCCCCTCCCATGGTGGCCCAGACAAGACAGAACCGATGCTTGACTTGGCCGAAGGTCTCGGCTATAAGCCAGGAAAGCAAACACACCTCATGGCCGACGGGGAGGTGCTAACATTGTAGGAGTACCGATAACACCCGCCGAAGTACACTTGGAGGGCGGAATAAAAAATGCACTAGAGCGAGGCCAGACCCTTGCCCAGGCAAAACAGACTTTCATCAACGCAGGATATACGCCAGCCGAAGTAAACGCGGCTGTCCAAAAGATCTCCCCATCTGTCGCTACAGCCCCAGTTGGACTGCCATCACAGCAACAAGTTGCACCAATAGGATCACCACCGCCGATCGCGGCCCCACAAGGAGTACCAGCTATTTCGCCAAAACAATCAGCACCCCCAGTTACTCCGGGCCAACCAGTCGCCCGGCAAGTAGCCCCAAAAAAAGGCCTTTCAAGAATTTGGGTCATTATTATGATAATTATCTCACTTCTAATTCTGGTCGGAGCCGCCGGCGCCGGGCTATACTGGGACAAGCTGTTCGGGGGATAAATGACAGAAATCTACCAGCCGGCCGAAGACTCATATCTCTTTGCAAATTCTCTGAAGAAATATTTATCAAAAAATAAGATACAATCGTATCTCGATATGGGAACCGGGTCAGGCATTCTCGCGGAGACAGCTTCGAAGTATATCGATAAAGAAAACATTCTAGCAGCAGACATAAACCCAGAGGCGGTAAAACTTCTAAAGCAAAAAGGATTCAACGCAAAGAAATCAAATCTCTTCTCGAACATAAAACAAAAGTTCGATCTCATAACCTTCAACGCACCATACCTCCCGCTAGATCCACGCGAACCAAAATCATCACAGCTCGCAACCACCGGAGGAAAATGTGGCGATGAAATCTCGATAGAGTTTATCGGGCAAGCGAAAAAACACCTAAATAAAAATGGAAAAGTTTTTCTTTTGATTTCAAGCTTAACCCCGATGAAAAAGATTGGGCGATTTAATTATAAGATTATTGCAAGAAAGAAAATCTTTATGGAAGAGTTGCTGATTCTAGAGATTAACTAAACTCCACTAGCCAAAAAACTCCACCACGGTCTTTTTGCCGCAACAATTTTACCATTTTCAGCATCAACCTTAGTTCTAATTTTTGCAGTAGTTCTAAACAGACCGAATAATTTAGCATCTTTTCGAATTTCAAATCGGTAAATCATTCTACCGTCTTCTTCAATAAGTTCTATCTCAGGGATTCCATCTAGCCCAATGACTTCATTGATAGTCTTGATAACTTCATCGGGATCTATCTTTATTTCTATTCTTTCACCATCGCTGCGGTTAGCATAAACTCTTCCATCCACCACCTCTAAATTACCAGAAAAAATAACTTTGGTTCCCCTAAATCCTATTATATTTCCATTCTCTACATCAGCCTTAATTTTTCTTGCTTTATTTATCCCAACTTCAGAACCCAAAAGAGAATCAATTATAGTCCTTCCATCGGCCGAAGCTGTTTGGGAGTCACCCACATTATTGCTGCCGGTTGAGCCACCTCCAGATGAAGAGGCTACTTCCGTGGAGCCACTTGCAGAACCGCTGCCAGGGGAAGAAGAGCTATTATCAGGGGCAGGAGTATCACTATTAGATACATTTTCAGCTGGCACAACTTCCCCATCTGCATCATCAGTTGCCGAGGAGCCATAAGCAACATCCGCACTTATATTTCCATAGCAGGTTCCATCATCACAAGATTCGCACATATAATCAGTATAACTTTTATCTCCACCATCACAAACCTTTTCTATTAAGACACAATTTATCCCGTCACATGAATCAACATTATTATAAGCCTCGAAGCGACCTCCAACTAGAGGAGCGGTCAAAATTATACAAGTATCTGTTGTTCCAGTGCTAGGAGAAGATCCGCTAAGAGTTATGCTGCCCCTTACCAAAGGATCATCTCCACCATCACTATCCACGCAATCTTCGGTGATTGCGCCAGGAGCCTGGGTCCCGATGCAAGCCCCATCACTACATCCCTCAGGACAATAAACGGTTTCAAATTTCCTAACGGTTGCATCATAAACATTTTCGGCACAATAAAATTCCTGCAAGCTATAGCCGTCACTGTGGCACTTGTCTACAAATAAAGCATAGTCGGTTGCGCCAATCTGCAACCCAATATAATTTTTCTCAAAATAGTTTTTCCCACCGTCCTTATCATCACAAACCACCTCGCTTCCGCAAGACCGTGTTTCCTCAGACTTATTATTTTCAGTCCCACAATTATTAGAATCTATGCACTCTCTGGCCTGATTACCACCAGCACACTCATTCCAATCTCCACACGTCCAATCCTCAACGCACGTTTCATTATCTATACTACGTCCAGTAATCCCATCGAAAATATCAGAAAACCATCCAGCAGAAGCAAGCCCAATAGATAAAACAAGGATCATAAAAAATAAACCAAAACACACACCAAATCTTTTCATAAAAGATAAAAGATAAAAGAATACTTAAATGTTACTAAAAAATTTATTAATTTATTAAATCAACAGCTTTCATCCAAAGATAATTGCTCACAAGAAGATTTTTTTTGAAAAGCTTCTAATTCTGGAAATTTCTCAGTAGACAATTCGGGTAGATCACTCGTTTCTCCAGAGGAATATCGCGATATAATAGACTCATAAATTCCCATCAGTTTTTTGCAGATTTTATCAGAGTTGAGGTTGTCAACGACAAACTTTCTTCCGACATTCCCCATCTTCCCCATCTTCTTATAATTCTTAATTATATTATTTATGGACTTTGACAACTCGACGTGGTTGTCCGGACCGACGAGAACTCCGGATTTTCCATTCTCGATTATTTCAGGAACACCACCAACGCTCGTTCCGATAACCGGAAGCCCACAGGCCATAGCCTCAGCATAAACAAGTCCGAAAGATTCCGTCTGCGACGCCATTGCAAAAAGATCGCAGCCATTGTAAACATGGTACATATCCTCGGGGTTAAAGGTCTCGATAATAACTCTTTTCTCGACGCCCATCAACTTTGCAGTCTCCATTATATTTTTCTTAATCTCAGCCTTGGATTCTTCAAGGGCTGGAACCGTCGGGGCAGAAGAAATAAGCAACTTGACATTGTTGTCTTTAATCGAGGCAAGAGCTTTGACCAAAGTAAAAACACCCTTCTCCGTGGCGACCTGCTTACTGTCTAGTCGACTTGCATGCAAAATGACAAAATTCTTGTCAGAAACATTAATCCTGCTCCTCAACCACTTGCCCGAGAGCCCAGGCCTGAACTGTTTAATATCAACGGGGGGGTGGACAACATTGATCTTATCGGAAGAGATACCTTGCTCGAATAGCGATTCGGCCAAGTATGACCCGACACCAATAACCCGATCCCAGTAGAGATTTTTCACCAGAGAAATCTTCATGGCTGTATCTTCATCGTCACCAATGAACGCGTGGACCGTAAGGGCAAGCGGAATTTTCTTCTCTAGCGAAACAATGTTTAGAGCAAGTGAGTGTCCGGCAGCCCTAGTCGCCGCATGAAAATTTTGAGCAACAAATATATCCGGACACTGTTTAGAGTATTTCCTCAAGAACTTCAAAAAATCGGAAGCCTGAAGCTCATCATCGCGGTTCTCCCGAAGTATATCCATGCAGGGCAGGCGATAAACAGTTATGTTCCCATCTCGTTCAATCTTTTTACCATTATACGAAGCAGTAATCACATCCACACCATGACCAGATTCAGCAAGTTTCTTAGATAAGGTCTCGATGTATCTCGGCACCCCACCCCCAGCAGGCTTATAGAAAAACGTCAAAAGAGCAATTCGCCTTTTCTTGGGTCCGTTTTTACAGCTTTCGCCCCCAGGCTCATCGTCATCCTTTTTCGCTTCGTTTTGAGCAACCGTCATAACACAACAACCCCAAAACCTCTTAAAAAGCTTACTGTTCGAGATTCTAACTCCCAAGTGATTCGCAACTTTTATAAAGCATTTTTAGACAAAATCCGGATGTAGGCATTGAATCACAACTATATTTATATACAGAACAGAGCTTTTCAACACATGAAATCAAGAGGGGGAGGGCCATGAGATTCGCACATCTAGCAGACTGCCACTTGGGCGGGTGGAGGCAAGAGGAGCTGCAGAAGCTCAACTTCCAAACTTTCCAGAAAGTAGTCGAGATTTGCATTCAGGAGAAAGTTGAATTCGTTCTAATATCCGGTGACCTGTTCGATTCAGCGTACCCCCCAATCGAGATTTTAAAAGAATCATTCGCAGAATTCAAGAAACTTCACGACGCAAAAATCCCAGTTTACCTAATCGCGGGATCGCATGACTTCTCAGCCTCGGGAAAAACATTCCTTGATGTTCTAGAAAAAGCGGGATTCTGTAAGAACGTAGAGAATTTTGAAGTACAAGAAGACGGCAGAATAAAGCTGAAGCCGCATATGCACGGTGACATTGCAATCTTTGGATATCCTGGGAGAAAATCCGGAATGGAAATCGAAGATCTGAGAAAGTCATACTTTGAATCAACCCACCCGCTTACAATATTCATGATACACACGACGATTAAAGACGTTGTCGGGACAATCCCGATAGATTCTATAGAAAAAGAAAAGCTCCCGCTGGCAAACTACTACGCGATGGGCCATATCCACCAGGTCTTCGAGGCACAAGCGGCAAACTCAAAGTATTCATATCCAGGCCCGACTTTTCCAAATAACTTTCAAGAACTCGTAGATCTAAAAGCCGGCAGTTTTAACCTCGTAGAAATAGAAAACGAAAGAACAAAGGTGGTCAATGTGAAAATTCCGCTAAAAGAAGTAGCATATTTAGAAGTTGAAATCAGCGACGGCTTGACGGCAACACAAAAAATAATTTCCGAACTAGACAAATTGAATCTCCGAGACAAAATTTTTCTATTAAAGTTAAAAGGAATTCTAACAAGAGGAAAAACAGGAGATATCCATTTTAACGAGATAGAAGAGTTCATCAAAAAGAAAGAAGTCTATGCGATGCTAAGGAACATCTCGTCAATTAAAACTCAAGAAACAGAATTCGAGATGGTAGCCCACGGTGCAGAAAAAACAGAAGATATAGAGAAAAAAATTATGGGGGAGTATGCAAAGAACAATCCCACCGATGCCAACTTCAACAAGCACCTGCCGCAACTCATGAGCGCATTCTCTCTTGAAAAAAACGAAGACGAAAAGTCTGCAATATTCGAAGACAGATTACTTTCAGAATTAAAAAACCTCCTCGAAATTAACGAGATGCTATAGAGATGCTAAAATTCGCAGCGAACAAAGTGAGAACGAATTTAACGCGTGGCTTTGCCACAAGACTAAATGTATCAAATAAAACCGACTAAAAAACAATATGCTATTCAAAAAACTTACACTAAAAAACATAAGAAGTTACGAGAATCTCACAATAGAGTTTCCACAGGGATCAATTCTTTTAGCGGGAGACATCGGCTCAGGAAAAACATCCATACTTCTCGGGCTTCAGTTCGCACTTCTCGGATTACAGCCAGGGCAAAAGGGGGCGTCGATACTAAGACAGGGTGAAGATGAGGCGTCAGCAAAACTAGAGCTGGAAGTCGACGGAGAAATAGTAGTCCTCGAGAGATCTCTAAAAAAGAGCAAGTCAGGAAGTATGAGCCAAGATTCAAACATCATCACAATCGGCAGCAGGCAAGAGGAGCTGTCAACGTCAGAGATGAAAGATCGCGTCGTCAGGCTTCTAAACTATCCAAAAGAATTCGTAAAAAAATCGAACCTTCTTTACAAGTTCACCGTCTATACTCCACAGGAAGAAATGAAAGCAATTGTCCAAGAGAAGCCGGAGATAAGACTCGATACACTTCGACACATTTTCGGGATAGACCGATACAAAAGAATCAAAGAAAACGCACAAATCCTTCTGCAAAAAGTGAAGGAGGCAGTCAAAATCAAGGAGGTTCTGGCCTCAGAGCTAAATCTTCTCAGGGAAAAATTCACGCTAGAAAACGAAAAAAAGATCTCTCTCACAAGAGATACGAACAATCTATCGATCGAACGCGAAAAGATCACCGAACAAAAAAAAGAAGTAGAGGGAAGAATCTTATCGGTGCAAAAACTCATAGAAGAAAAGAGGAATATCGATTCAGAAATATCGAAACTGAAAGTCCTATCCCAGGGAAAATATGATCTAGAAGCGAGAATGAAAAGGGAAATAGTCCTGATGCAAAAACAGATCCACGAGAATATCGATTTTTCAGAAGAAAGACTTCGATCCGTGACAGAACTTTTCGAGAAACATAGAAAAAATCTAGAAGATAGGAATACAAAATTTCTCGAACTAACTTCTCAGATTTCCGTCCTCAACTCACGAAAAGAAACACCGCTTAAATTAAAGGACCAAGTTATGTCAATTGAGAACTGCCCGACATGTTTCCAAGCCGTAAGCGACGAGCATAAGGATAAAATATCAAAAAGAACACAGTTTGATATTGAAGAAATTGACCGCGAGCTTGAGCAAAAGATCCAGGAAAAGGCAATTTTGGTAAAAGACATAGAGAAAGAAAAAGATTTGATCAGAGGATACGAATCAGATAAAAACCAACTACAGCAAGATAAAATTAAGGCCGAGCATCAAAGAACAATCGAGACTAAAATCAAAAGTGACGCATTCGTCCTTGACAGAACATCCAACGAGATAGCCGAACTCAAAATACAAATCGAACAATTAGAGGAAAAGTCCAAGACATTCGAAAGGTCCCAAGAAACATTCGACAGAACCAAAGACGAACTCGACGGGGTGAGCGAAATATATAGACTAAACGAAATCTCTCTGGCGACAAAAACAAAAGAGTTAGATATCCTAAAGATCAGGCTTGATGAACTATCATCAGAAATCCAAAACAAAGAAAAAATCCGAAGCCAAATAAACCACTTAAGAACATTGCAGGACTGGATCCAAGAAAAGTTCATCGCGATGATAAACCTAACAGAAAAAAATGTAATGGCAAAACTCCGAAACGAATTCTCGCACATTTTCGCCGAGTGGTTCTCAATGCTCGTCTCAGAATCTCTATCGGTCAGATTAGACGAAGACTTCACACCGATAATCACAAACCAAGACTACGAAATAGAGTACGACTTCTTGTCGGGCGGAGAAAGAACAGCCGTAGCACTAGCATACCGACTGGCCCTAAACCAGGTTCTGAACTCAATGCTTTCAAAGATAAAAACAAAGGATATCGTGATTCTAGACGAGCCAACAGACGGTTTTGCTTCAGAGCAACTCGACAAAATGCGAGACATCTTCGAGCAACTTAAAGCCGAACAAATCATTCTTGTTTCTCACGAGCAAAAAATCGAAGGCTTCGTTGACCACGTTATCCGAGTCAGAAAAGACGGAACTAGTTTGATTGAGTAAGCTTTAAAAACCTATTTTCGCCCTTATAATTATGGAAATCAAAGTTCTGAAACAAGACAAAACAGAAATGGATGTCGAAATCGACAGCTTGACCATCGCCGAAGTTTTGAGAGTTTACCTTAACAAAGAAGGTGCGAAACTAGCGGTTTGGAAAAGAGAACACCCGTCAAAGAACCCAATTCTTCACATCGAAGGCGACAACCCAAAGAAACTTCTACAAAAGGCAATCGCTTCAATCGAAAAAGAAGTTGACAAAGCCGTCAATGAATTCAAGAAGTTGAAGTAATTATCTAGCATAAACCCATCTTTTATCAGCATACATTTCAAACAATCTTCTTGCGGGCTCATCATCTAACAAAAACCTATCGGGCTCCAAGGGAAATGGATTCTCTCTAAATAGGGCAAGGTGGCGACGGTAATCAAAGGATATAGAGCAACCCCCGTGTCTAGGGTCCTTCATTCTATCAGCCATTATGATCATGGGCTCATCTTCAATAACAAGAGGCCTATCGGTAAAAGGAGGTAGTCTGACGCCGTAATCAATTGGCCTATACCCAACAGTTTCAGTGGGGTTGATTGGAAATATCATGGCCGTCAAGGACATTCTTAAGTCGCTTCTCCAAGAATTAGCATTTGAAAAACAATATCCTAAATGAACTCCATTTTCCGTGTTCTTGCTATCAAAAACATCAGTAACTAATTCTCCAAAAAACCAACGAATCCATTTTTCACCTGGAAGACGATTCCTTAATTTTGGGCTTATTAATCTTCGCTGATCTCTTTCGGGAAGATACTTTAGCTTAACAAGTTTCCTGAGCATAAGACTCTAATGAAAATACAAATTATAAATAAATACTATAGTCAATCACCACAATAATCTTTTTAACCAACCCTCTTCTATCAAATCGATGAAAGAACTACGAATATCCGCGGGCAGTTACGACATGAACAAATTCTTGCACGGCGGATACGAAACCGATATCATCACAACATTTTACGGCCCAGGCGCATCAGGCAAATCGAACCTCTGCATGATCGTCACAGCGTCACAGGCCAAAAAAGGAAACAAGGTTATTTTCGTAGACACCGAAGGCGGATTCTCAGCAGAAAGATTTAGGCAAATCCACCAAGGAACAAATGAGGAGATCGAAGCCTCCCTCCAAAATGTCTTCCTGCTAAAACCGACATCATTCCCCGAACAAGAAAAAGCATTTCAGAAACTTCTAGCTCACGTCAAAAAAGAATCAATTTCCCTAATCATAATCGATTCGATCGCGATGCTCTACCGGCTCGAACTTGGCGACGCAATCACCGCAAAAGATCAAGAGAAAATCAGCGAGATAAATCGAAAGCTTGCAAAGCAACTACGGGCCCTTAACGAAATAGCGCGGAAGCAAAATATCCCGGTCATCGTAACCAATCAGGTCTATACACAATTCGTCCAGAACGACGACGAAAACGCAAGGACGGAACGCCAAGTCTCAATGGTCGGCGGCGACCTTCTAAAATATTGGTCCAAGTGTCTAATCGAACTTCAAAACTTCCGCGGAAAAAGAAAGATTATTCTGAAAAAACATAGAAGCTTGCCGATAAAAGAACTGCCATTCGAAATCGTTGAAAGAGGAATTAGGAAACGAGGATTATTTTAGGGTCAAAGGACCCTTCTTATTGTTTCGATGGTTCTACCTGCTTCCTTTGAATAACTAACAGTTCTCACCCAATCATTCCTGTCAGGACTGATCGGCTCACTATTCCAATCAGTCCCGGCCACAGACCGATATAGTTCGTAAGGAGTCTCGGGGGTCCTATCCAACCTTTTGCGAATATCCCCATCAACAACTTTCCAAGCGCCAGGATCCTTAAGCTTAATCCGTATCTGATTGCCAACGATACTGCCTTGGTCCGGTGCGGTTCGGACTCTAAACCTCCACTCAAATTGGCTACTTTCGCCAGAACTGTCGCTAAAATGCCTGCCTCCAAGAGCGATTTGCCTAAGGTTCATCATTCTTTGGTCTCCATCAACAACATAAACTAAAAGGTTCCTTTCTGCTCCATTCATAAAATTCCATCCCTCAGACCTTTATAAAAACTATTGTACTAAACCACAACATTACTCTTTCACAGCCTTCTTCTTCCTGGCTTTCTTCTTAACTTCCTTCTTCCCAGCCTCTTTCGCCCCAGCAGCATTAGGGGCGTGCCGATCGGCTGAGTGATCAATAACTTTCCCGTCTTTATCAATCTCAATTTCACCACTCTTCAACTTCTCCTTAAATTCAGCTTTCTTCTTCGCGGCCTCCTCGTTGCTCGGACATTCCATATTAAAACAAACCTTCCACGGCGCTCGACCTTTCTGCAAACTCAACACCAACGGGAAACCACATTCAGCACAAGTCTCCAATTCCTCCTCGCCACTTTCCTTATTCTTAACCCGAGCCGGCTTCATCATCCCCTTCGGCGGCAACGAATAAATCGTCTTACATTCAGGATAAGCATCACAACTAACAAAATATCTAGAGAACCTCTTCCCGTACATTACCCGAAGCTTTCCCTTATGACAAACCGGACACTCGCTCATCGTGTTCGCCTCCTTTTCTTGCTCCCAAACAATAGCGTTAGCATCGGCCAAACTCTTCCCCATCGCGTCAATATTCTTAGTCATCCCCTTCGCAATCTTCTCAATAACTTTCTTGGCACCGTCCAACACTTTCTGTTCCTTCTTTTTCAGATCTTTGTTGCCCCCGAGATTTTGGGGCACACCGAGCGGTGCAGCAACTTCAATTTTCTCAAGCTCTCCGGTCATCTCCCTCGTCAAATCCTCGTCCAAAATTACCGGAGCATATTTCTCCAGCGTCTCAACCATTCTCATCCCAAGCTCAGTAACCTCAATACTTTTCTCCCTGGCATATCCTCTAGAATAAAGCGTCTCAACAATCGAAGCTCGTGTAGCCTTAGTCCCAAGACCTCTTTTCTCCAACTCCCTGACGAGTGAAGCTGCAGAATATCTTCGTGGCGGTTTCGTCTCTTTCTCTTCAGTTCGAATCTCCTGAACATCAACAGCTCCATTCATCGTCGGGATCGAAGATTCTTTCGTAGAAGTCGGATAAACATTCATCCAATTCTTTTCCTTAATCTTGACACCCTTGGCCCCAAACTTCAAGCCGTTAACATCAACCGCCAACTTCTTATTGTCAACAACCGCCGGATCACAAAAGCACGAGATAAATCGCTTCACAATCAAATCGTAAATTTTCTTAGCACCCTCGGGAACTTTCTTCTTTTCCCCAGTTGGATAAATCGCAGGATGCGCCGGATCTTCCTTCTTGCCTTCAGTCGGCTTCTTGTTCTTCGCATACTTAACCAGCTGCGTGTAAGTCTTCAGCCGCTTCAAAATCTTATCATAACCAATCGCCACAGGATACTTCTGGCTCGAAGTTCTCGGGTAAGAAATAATACCGGCAAGGTAAAGTGTTTGTGCGGCTTTCAGTGTTTGCGTCGGAGTATATCCGTGATACCTGTAAGCCTCGGTCTGCAGCGTCGTCAAATCAAATGGCGTCGGAGCCTTAACAGATTCTTCCTTAATAGTCGTCTTAGCTTCACCACTCTTCCCCTGCAAATGTTTAAACTTCAAAAGTTCACTCTTGTTGAAAATATCCTTCGGATGTTTTACTTCGGCTTTTTGATTTTTAATATCCTTAACATTCAAAAAAATATTCCAGTACGGCTCTGGATTAAACGCTTCAATCACCGCTTCCCGATCAGCAATAATCTTCAAAGCCGGTCCCTGAACTCGTCCGATAGACAAAATTCTAAAAGTCCCAGTCTTCGAAAGCGCCTTCATTAGACCCCTTGAAAGATTAATCCCATAAAACCAATCAAGATAGTGCCGCGTCTCGCCAGCAATCGCCGCCCCCCAATTCAACGTCGGCAAAAGATTTTCAAAAGACTCATCAAGTGCGTCCTTGGTCAGCGAAGAAAACTTCATCCTTTTGGCATCTTTCTGCTTACAAAGAAACCGCACAACATTCCACCCGATAACCTCACCTTCAACATCAAAGTCCGTCGCAACAATAAATTCATCAGCCTCCTTGGCCAACTTCTTCAAAACCTTCAAATACCTCTCCGTAAAAGCCCCACCCTTCTTGTTATAAGACGGCTTCCACTCAACCTCAAAATTAGGAAACGGCCCTCTTTTTGCAATCTGCTGAATCCCAAACAAATGACCAACAGCACAACCAACAATATATCTCCTGGAGCCCTTGTAAAACTCATAGTATGAAACCTTGTCTTTATTCGTGATCTTTTCGTCAGTGGCCCCGCTGAGCGCCGCAGCTATCTTCGCAGCCGCAGCCGGTTTCTCTGTGATAATCAGAGTTGTATTCTTGTCAGCTTTGCTAACCTTTTTCTTAACCATCCTAAAATTAATACAAAGAACTATTTATAATGTTTGGGGATTAATTCATAGATCAGCACTTATGCAGGAAGATTACAAGAGAAGGGGAATGTGTATTCGCATCCTAAATCTTCACACTCATTTTTATCACAAAAGTTAAAGAGTCCATCCCCGCAAGTATTACAATCAGCTTGCGCGGCTGGGGCCGTAGAGCCCGCAAGGTCTCCGCCATCGCTATCAAAAACGCAATCAAAAGTCATCTTCTCGCCATTCGCAGTCTGAGGATAATCTAGAGAAACAATCGCACCACCATAACTACCCCTTACTATTGTAACAATATAATTATCTCCACCAATAGTGAGAACTCCCATATTATCAGTAGGAAACATCGTATCGTAATTATCGCCAGAAATAACATCCCTAAATTTTGCCTTATCATTCTCGTATCCATAAACATTATTCACAGAGACTAACTGGAGTAGGTGGCCAGGGACAAGAACATGATCCCAAACACCTAGCTCTGCCCCCTCTTCTGGAAGACTGGTCAATTCAGTTCCTCTGCAATTATTACGGCTCATATAATAAGGACAACCGTTTCTTGCCATGGCTACAGCCGCGAGGATACCTGGACTAAAGTTACATTCACTTACTCCCGACAAGCAAACTCCATCAGAGCATCCATCCAGGCAGGTATGCATCTGAACTCTCGCGATTCCAAGATCATTACAATAGCGCTCCTCCAATACATTTCCATTACAAGAATCATAAAATGTATTTCCACCCGTACTAATGCTTCCCTTTATGGAATAATCCAGTTCGCCCTCGGCATCAACACAGTCGGTTAATTGAGGAGACTCACCATCACAAGCAGGCCACACATTTCTTACAGTAGCAGAGACCGAACGCGAAGCACTTTTACTAAAGAATCCCCTTCTCACAGCTTCTGATCCAAGCATTTCAATACTGCCAGCTTTTGCATAACCAATCATGGCCAAATCATCAGAATTTACACGATTATCACAATTAACATCCGCCGCCTCAAGTTGGCAAGGAAGAAGATTTACTCCCTCAATTCCTTCGAGATAGCCTCGTAATAATTCCAAACTTGAGTACATATACGAACACTTAGGCTTGCAATCAAAGCCATTCAGCTCAGCGCTACTCAATTCAGTGCAGCTATAAATTTGCCCACCACGAACAACCTCACAATCATCCATAACATAAACGGGTCCATCATCATCGAGAATTCCCCCATCTTCTTCCCCCCACCAGTATTCCCACTCCTCGTAACTATCGCAGTCATTAACATCATCGATAAAGCAATTGTCAGGATCAACATCATCAAACGAGGCACCGCCATCTTCATCATCGTAACCTGCCGCAAAAACAGTATGAACCTTAACGGCGCCAAGAACATCACCTAAAACAACTTGCTCAGGCCACTGACAATTCCATCCAGTCGTGCCAGAAGAACTGCCCTCAACACAAGCACCATCAACACATCCATCCGGACAATTGACATGTACGCTCTCAATATGAGATTCAGAATTTTCAGTACCAAAATCTTGAACAGAACTACAATAATATTCCCTTACCCCAGGAGCTGTAAGATGAGAACAAGTATCCTCAAATTCTTCGAGATCACCATTAATATCTACAGCTTGAACAGTTCCCTTTACATGCGAATTAATACCCCTATCGTCATCAATACAAGTTGGATTGCCCTTCGGAACATAACATTCCCTATCTTCAGGAAGAGGACGAGGACTCGAACCTCTAGAGGCTCTCGCATTCTGAGCATCCTTACTCCATGATTCAACTCTCCACATAAGAATCATATGGTCAGTTTCATCAATAAAACCATCACAATTCAAATCCATTGCCTTTAGGTGGCAATCCTCGAATTTATGGTTATAGCCTTCGTTTTTCCATGTGGAAAAGGGCTTGTCCGCATAGTGAGTATATGCCTGCATTCTTAAAAAATCCCTCATGAAAAACCTATCCATCGCGTCGATATCACCATCAGGTCCTCCGAGGCTATCTAGCCCCACAACACTCTTATCGTCCCAATCAACATCCCCATAAATAACATCACTGCAATCATCGGCATAACTAAAAGGAGTATCTAACAATGGGCCTGGTTCCCCTACAGCAGGGAGTGCGTCAGGATCAGGCAAACATGCCCCAGCATTACAACCATGTGTACAATTAGAGGCGTACTTCGCACCCTCACCCACAGAGCAAAAATATTCATTTATCATATTACCAGAACAATAATCAGACGCAGTTGTCGTCGAGCCACCCTGAGTAACAACAGAAATAGTTCCCTCGATATCCTTCTTGTGCCCCCCATCAGTATCGGTACAAGAAGTTCCATGTATCACAACATGCAAAGTCGATTCATCATCTCCACCAGAAACACCAGCTGCGACACTTCCGCCACCATCTCCAGATCTAGCAACAATTTCGGGCACCGCATCATAACCTAAAGAACAGGAGGCTCCGTCCCACTGGCAAGCACAGGATTCCTGAGAGACTATGACATTTACTCCAAGACTACTATCATAAAAAGAGCTTCCACAAATATCAGTTCCAATCCCACTTTGTCCCATTCCCTGAGCGTCGCTGTTACACTCTGCCGCGGTTGTATAAGAGCTACAGCTTTCTATAACATTACCACCAGATCCACTACCGTCAGAACCAGCCGCCTCATATCCTACATAATCAACGGCCAAATTTCCCCTAGAATAACTTCCACCGTCACGGCAGACAAGAATCGCGTTTACAATATCCGTTTCGAATTCACAAACTTCCGTCGTCAAAGTTTTATTTCGAGGTAGTTTACAAACATGACTATATTCATTCCCAACTTTTACAAAAACTTCCCCGGTTCCGCTCTTCTTGCAATAATTACCCCAGCAACCATCCCCACAAATCTTGTCCACTGTCTTATACTTAACACTAACTTGGGAAAGATTCTTCGAGCCATCTAGGTCAACCCCTATACAAGAGGTCACATAAACACCGTCGATCAACTTTCTACTACTTCTAGATATTCTCGCTAATCCTGCAAACTTTCCATCATCCGTCAAAACATTATTAACAGAACAAGC
>Ga0075122_10000435_pt1 | contig 33512 bp, 73 predicted proteins | sample AntAceMetag02UKB_FD_69790 | JGI IMG/M metagenome (GOLD analysis project Ga0075122, IMG submission 69790) | Saline lake microbial communities from Ace Lake, Antarctica - Antarctic Ace Lake Metagenome 02UKB | ecosystem: Environmental > Aquatic > Non-marine Saline and Alkaline > Saline | place...
GTTATATTAAAAGCGGGTCCTGTGCTTGCTACAGGTTCAATTTTTTCTTCTACAACTTCATTCGTCACCTCCTCTTTGGTAACTAGAGCTACATCTTCGTTAGTATTTAACTCTGTGCCTATTGCTCCGTCTGGTTTTGTTTCTGTGGCTGGAGCCACTTTAGTTTCTTCTGCCATGTTTCATCCTCTCTTTTTTGTTGTTCATAATTATTATCTAATATAAATTGTGCATCCAATCCATCTTCTTCTGCTAAACAAACCGGTCTAAAGTCACAAAAATTAAAACATTCTCTGGTAGGATTTGGATATATTGATAAATTCTTATTCAACATATCCTTACCCTCAGCTAATATATGCCCATATTGTTTATGTTTTGCAGATTTATTTCTACGTACCAAATCGTAACGTATAAATGCGTCACTTAATTCCTCTTCTTGCATCCTAAAATGTTCTAAAGTTTCTAAGTTTTCAGGAGGTGTCTTTGCTAAACATCCGTATTTAAAATTTAAAGCTTCTAAGTACTTATTATAGTTGGTATTCTGTTTTTTGTCAATACTAACTGCACCTTCTGGACGTTTTAATAGTTTTGGTTCTTTAATTAATACTTTTTTAAGTTGGAGATATACCATTCCTTCAATAGGCTTACCATAATAAAGCTCAGCACCCCACGAATACGCAGAAATCTGTAAATCAGTTTCTAATTTATTAGTATCGAAACGTGCTACAGTCTTATAGTCCATAATCCATAATCTACCAAGTTCATCAGTTACAACACGATCAAATCTCATTGAATAGTAAATAGGATGTCCAAATTGCCTACTTAATGCTTTAAGTTCTAATATTACTTCTATCTCAACCTGTGGTTTACCATCTATCCAAAGTGTTTTAAATTTATTACGCTTTGGCAACCATTCATAAATATAGTGATTAAGCATACCAGGTATCATAGTAGCAGCAACCTCACAGTCCATAGTAAGTTGCTTAGGTTCAAAGCAATCATAATAAGCCTGAAACGCATCTATAGGATTACCAAATTTATTGTAGCCATGGAAGTCCTCTAATGCAAAATGTAGACCAGTACCCACCCAGAAATAATGACTAAACTTATCTTTCATTTGTAAGTTCTGCCGTAACGGAGATTGGTAATCCCATTTACGCCTGCATTGTTTAAATAAGTTGCGATCTGATGTATGTATTTGGTTATGCTCAGTCATTTAATCCCTCCCTAATATACTAACAATATCATCTAAGTCTGTTGAAATAGTTTTTAAAATATCCCAAATAGCTTTGTTCTGTTGTTTCATCCAGTCTACTTCCTGCCTTAAAGTTTCTATTCTTATGCTGTTATTTACTGTTTGACCGCTCATGGCATCACCTCTCCTAACGCAAAATCAACTGCTGTTTTTGCATGTATTATTGTTGAATCTAATATTGGTATACCATCAAAGTCATCAGGACTAAAGAACAGACCTATTTCAGTACACCCTAATATTATAGCTTCTACTCCTTGATCGTCAAGCTTTTGCATAATTTTTAAAAACTCTATCCTTGAAGTATGTGATACTATACTCTTACATAGTTCATTATAAATAACATGATTAACATATTGTATATCTGTTTCATCAGGAACTATAACCTCTGCATTAAGTCTACCCTTAAAATAATCCATCTCCATGGTATATTTAGTACCTATTAACCCAACTTTCCCAAAACCTTTAATTTTATCATTGATACAATCTGCTATGTGCAGTACTGGAATAGGACAATGACCTTCTAATCTTTCCACCATGCTATGTCCTGTAACAGAACAGATAACTATACAATCAGCATCTATAAACTGTAAATTAATAGCGGCTATTTCTATTATTTCTGCTGCCTTTATCCATCTACCTGCTTTCTGTAGTTTCTCTAATTCATAGAAATCCATACTAGACATTACAATATTAGCACTATGTAATTCACCAAGTTTATCACTTATCCCAGTATTAATCAACTGATAATATCTTAACGAGCTTTCCCAACTCATGCCACCTATTAATCCTATAGTTTTCATTTTATCCTCTCCTTTAAGTCATTAATTTCATTTATTATCTCATTAAGCTTAACTCTTAATGGAACTGCACCCTGATCGTCTAATTCACACATTAGTAAACCAGCAAAAGATGGATAAATATTAATTATAGATTCTATTGTTTTCATTTTATCTCCTTCAATTTCGATTTAAAAAATTTATATGGATTATCTAAATCATTAATATTAAAATTCTTTCTAAACCTCATTGGTAATAATTTCTTATCACTCTCATGGAATGTAATAGTACCATCAGCCCTGAACGAGAAATAAGTATTAGTCACTTCCTTAGGAGTAGTAAAATAAGTATCTGATTGTTTAACAGGCTTGTCTGGATATAGTGGATTAAAAAATTCTATATGTTTATAATTTAATGCCTTGAGTTTTGCTTCAGCTTCTTTCCATTCTTCCCTGGATATCATAGATTTTTTTAACCATTCTTTAGTCTTAATGTTAGTAGTATGCTGAAACGGTGTCCTGAACTGATGCATTATAGGTGAGTAACAGTCATTTATGATTTTTGCTATGAGCTCTAATTCACCTATATTTTGCTTTAAGATAACAGTTATAAATCTTAAATCAGGTGCGTTTGATGAACCTCTACATATAACACTTAAACGCTTTAAGTTATGTATAAGAATATCCAAGTTAGATCCCTTATGTAGTTCTTCATAAATCTCAGGTCTAAAAGAACCTATAGAAACTGTAATAGCATCTAAATTAAACTTACTCATAGCTATTAATTCTTCATCTGTTAATGACCTAGATAAATTAGTAGTTATAAAAGTATATGCTCCGGTTCTCTTTGGTATCCTACTAAAGTATTCAATAAAATTTGGATGTATTGTAGGTTCAAAAGCACAGGACATAAAACCCCTATCAACTAATGATAGCAAGGATAGGGCTTTATTGAACGTATCGCTATCCATATAGACATGGTTCTTATGTTCACTCCAAGTATTGATACAGAATCTACACCGTAGATTACATGTGTTGTTTATGTCTAGTAGCATTGCTTGATATTTATTCATTTTTCTTCGCTCCGATCAGTAAGCCATCTTATTATAGATATCTTCCCAAGCCACCAATATTTTATACCTTCCATTAATGTAAGTGGTCTATCTTCAGCCCAAAGGTTTCCTTCTTCATCTAGCGGTAAATCTCTAAACATTCTATAACCTCTAAACATTACTGGAGATAAATACCATTTATTTTTCTTGTTATTCATTTAGCCTCCCAATAACCAATATTACCAGTAACTTTAACATTACCTAATTCTTTAATAAATTTTCTGACACCATCATGAGCTCCATTTTCTCTTGGTGCTGTGTCGTGGAATAGCACCTTACCGCAATGTTTAACCTTTTCAAAATCAGCTTTGACAGCTTCATAAGAATGATCACCATCTATAAAAGCGAAATCAAAGTTTATCATACCTAAAATTTCAATTAAATTATGTTCTGATAAAAGCTTAATAGCAGTAATATTTTTCTCTACTTCCAAATCTTCCCAAATCTTATACTTTTCTTTATATGCTACTATATCAAAAGTATATACCTGATTCGCAAACTGAGCTATCCAAGCAGCTGATAAACCCCTTTGAGTGCCAATCTCTACTGCTACATCAATTTTAATACCATTAAAAAAATCTCTAAACTCTTTATCATCTATAGCTATTGGTCTTGGTATTTTATTTTCATCTGCGTATTTTAGTATGTCTATCATTAAGCCTCCAATAGTTCAGGGTTTTCAAATTTGTTTCCTATTACTTCACCAGTACAATAATCTATATTGTTTCTATGAACAGTTTGACTTAAGTCCCAAAATCCTCCATCATTATCTTCCACTATCCAACAAAGACCTACATCACATTGACTTTGCCATTTAACAACACCAAAGTAATAGAATTGTTTGTTACCATTTAATTGATAACCATATAAATAACTTGTTCCTTTTAATATATCTCCACCATATATATCAGTACCTACTTTATCTTTTAATCCTGTGTACTGTCCTAATGTAATATTTTTTACAGGAATATTAGAGTTATCCCAACATATACGTTGTGAATATTCTTCATAATATACTGTTGAGGCTGGTTTATCCTGCGATAATCTTCCATACCTCATAACTCCATTTGCATCCATACCTCTAAATTTTAATATTTCCATCATACCTCCCAATAACCAAGATTATTATAAATAATATTTCCACCTATTTCTTTCAAAAATTCATAGTTATCTGGATATCTTTCTTCATTTACGTCATGGAATAATACTCTACCACATTTCTTTACCATAGTAAAGTCTTTTTCTATTTCTTCTGTTTCATGTCGAGCATCTATAAAAGCAAAGTTATAATTTATATCCCTTAACTGCTCTCTTATATCTTCTCTACCCTTTATTAAATAATAAATTATTTTATCATCAACATTTAGATTATCCCATATTAATTGTCTACATGGATAAGTCTTAATATCAAATGTGTAAACCTTATTAGCATGCTGTGCAATATATGCAGTACTAATACCATAAGCAGTGCCTATTTCTATAGCAGTATTAATTTTTAAATTTTTAAAAAACTCATCAGCATCTTTCAGATCTGGTATTGCGGAACCTCCTGCTACTTTATATTTTTTTGCCCAGTTATAGATATTTATCATACGTACCACTACCTACTTTCCAATATTTTCCTAATTCTAAATCATATTCTTTTGGGTTCCAAACTCCATGGCCTGAACCTGGATAATGTGTCAATTCCCCAAAGTAAACATAACTTTGTACTATATAGAAATCAACCCGTAAAAAATCAAATCCATTACTTAATCTCTCTGCAAAATCAATCATCTGCTTAAACCTAAATGGTATTTCCTGCACCGGTCCCATTGGATGACCTTCTCTTGCCGCTTTCAATGGTTTAAAATGTTCATCGTATTGACGTAGTTCAATATCATTTCTATTTAAAACATAAATCATCTTACATTTACCATTAAACATACAGAACTTATAACTATGGGGAATATTACCATTGTCGTAGAGCAATTGTTCTACTACTATTAATGGATCTATATCTTGGTATGCCCATTCATACCACTCTGAACCATGCACAGTTCTAAACCAAGCGTTACAGTAATTTGCTATCTGCTCCTGAGTTAAATCATAGAATACACCAATTCTGTCTACTGTGTATCGTTTTTTGCCATTAACTTCTTCAACTATTATCCATCTACCTGCACCATTATTAGGTTTAATAATAAATTGTTTTGGCATCAAATTCAATGGTATAGTATATGGATTTTTTGTTACATGTAATAGTGGAATTAAATGATTGTCTGCTTCCCAACCTATTCTATCCCTTATATATTGACGTACCCTGTACTTGTCAGCAGTTAAAGTTATCAATGGATTTCTGTCAAAAAGTTTCTTATATACTACTTTCTCATTGAAACTTTTTGGATTCTTAAGATTTGGTTCATACCCGTGTTTGTCTTTAAACCTCTTTTTTTCATCTTCGTACATTATAATGACTCACCGACTTCCTTAATTCTATTAAATGCTATCTTACAATATTCTTCTTCTTTCTCTAAACCTATCCAATTAAAACCCTCTATCTTACATGCCATACAAGTAGAACCAGAACCCATATAAGGATCTAAGACTATGCCGTCTGGAGGGGTAATTAATCTGCATAGGTATTTCATTAAGGCTATGGGTTTAACTGTGCTGTGGAAGTTAGTTGCCTCTTTCCAGTTTTCTCTTACGCTTATTAAAGACAGCGTTTGTAATGCAACATTGCTTGCACCACGGACTAATTCCAGATTCCCTTTTGTAGTAGTTAGTAGAAACTTTTTTAAATTCTCCACATTTTTTACAGGGCTTCCACCACTCACCATTTCGGAGTTCGCATCCAGAATGGATTCGCTTGTGAGTGAGTGCAGTAATAAGTTCAAGATTTTCGATTCTATTATCTTGTTTATTTCTGTTAATGTGATGGATAAAGAATCCTTGGGGCACTGGACCATGATGTTTTCTCCACACTCGCCTGTGCTGAAATTCACGAGTCCCTGTCCTGATATAACCCTTTGGAGTAATTGAACCGCTACCGTATTTTCTTCGCATAGTATACCTTTCTTTTTATTCTTATTAGATATATTATACTTTACTGTTAGGTAATTGTCAAGCCCTTTGTTTCTTTCTTTCTTTGAACTTTTCGCACAATAGAAGAATCGGGAGGCTGATTTCTCGGTATCATAATAGCCACTCGTTACTTTTGCATCTGGAATAAATATGCTATCACCATGCCCACCACTTTTACCAATATTCTCAGGTTTAACTGGTCTTGCAATACTATCAGGAAACTCCCCCACCACTTCATCAGAACCGTCATGGATTAGGTTAGCTGGGAAACGACCTTGTGATAAGGCTGTTATTCGATATTGGTTACCGAACGAACCACCACTTCCATCTTTATATCCTGCCTTATTTTTGGCACTATTCATTTCAAGTGGATTATCATTATGTTCTACCCGACAACCATCTATATTAATTCCACCCGTACCCCACTTTAAAACATTTGAGGCTATAGTTTTTTCAGATAATGGCTTGCGGGCTAGTGTCCATAGTTCCATAGCTGGCTTTAATGCTGTACCCCAGCCTTCATATGGTGAGTTGCCTTTGTCGACAATTACTTCACTTGTTGACTTAGTTAAATTTGGTCTGTGCCCTTGTTCTAATCTTGTCTTGGAAATTGATACTTGATAACCACAAGTCTTAGTTCCAATAACTTCTCTTTCATTACCTTGTATCTTATCAATAGCTTTACCAATATTTAATGACTTAGGAAATCCACTGCCATAAATCCAGCTGACTATATCCCTAATCTCAAATCCAGCATCTTCAATATTTACTGCCATTCTATGCTGTGTCCTTGTACCACAAGCTACCAGAATATGCCCTCCAGGTTTCAATACTCTTAAACATTCTTTCCATACTTCAACTGTAGGTATATTGTAATCCCACTTCTTACCCATAAAAGATATTCCATATGGTGGATCAGTTACTACTGAATCTATAGAATTATCATCAATCTCTTTCATTACCTCTAAACAATCTCCTTTATATATACTATTGGTTGCTAACATTATATCTTCCTACCTTCATGTTCAATATGCTTAAACCATTTACTGTTGCGTGCATCCCCAGGCTTGATAGTAGCAATTTTAACTGATGGATTTTTCCATGAAGTATACATAAAGGCAGCTTGATCTGATGCTGTATTGGTAGTGACTTCACTCCACCATTCATTATTAAATTTCTTAACTTTATTACTATTCTTTCTCATTATAATAGTGCACTCAAATAAACCAAAATCGTTTGGAAAACCATCATTTACAAAACGATATATCTGTTTCTGTCTTATACTTACAGGTTCTCCTGTCGCATGGTAGCCATTTAAAGTAGATATCTCCATTTCCTTATAAGCACATGACCTAATCCTATGTTTAAACAAAGCCATATCAGATTCTTCTAAATACTTATCAATTAGTGCTGTTATAGATGATTTAATGCTTACTGCACCATCTATCCATACCAAATAATCATAATCTTGTAATTCCTCTATCTTATGTGGTATCATTTTATATATTTTAGATGTCAATCTAGGCTGTTTAAAATGTGAGTAATCTATATGATGCATTTGCCATACTTTTGATTGAATATTTGTATCAACAAAAGCATGATAATCAATATTATCTTCGTTTTTAACCGGTGCATGAATATTATCCCATCCACCAGTTATACAAGTCACTACTGCTATTTTATTCTTACTACGTGTTTTCCCTATTTTAGTATTGGTAGCTAAATCAGTGCATAAATTTTCTAAATCTTTTGCTATGTTCTTTGTATCTAAATATTTTTCAATTTTATTTCTACCGTTCTTACCTACTTTATTACGTAAAGTAGCTGAGGATAAAAGTTCTTTACCATTTTCATAAATATTATTTTCTACACATGGAACTCCCATAGCAAGAGATTTGTTTGATTTATTATAAGATTTATATTTTCTCCAATCGTAATAACGAGGATTTATTGATATATCACATTCAGTTAAAGCTTCAATAACTGTTTCATCTGTCCAATCTCTTACTTCTAGTCCTAAATTATTAAAAGATTCAATATTTACACCATAGTTTTTATCATATACTGCTATTAATTTAATATTAAATTCTTCACCAAGCTTTTCTAAATCTTTTCTAACAGTTTCAATTTGACTAACATTACTGCGACAACCAAACCATAATATTTTATATTGTGTTTGTTCTTTATGTAATTTTAGTTTATTATGTACTTCCATATCAACACTATCTGCAATTAATTCAACTCGCATACCTGGTTTAAATTTAAGAAATGATTTTTTTAATTCTTCTGTTGGTAAAATTATAACATTCATATAAGGAAGTATTTTATTTATCTCTGCCATCTTTATACCAGTAGTATCAAAATTTTCAGTATCCCAATGAGGATCTGTAGTATCAAATATTAATTTTACACCCTCGTTCCTTAAGCGTTTTGCTATTATTTCATCGCCTTTTTTCCATCTGGCTTGAAAGATGACTACATTGCTATGTTTAAGTTCTTTAAATTGTTCACTTATTATACAGTTATCAAGATATTTAGCTATATTAACTACTCTTATTCTAGTTCCGGCAGCAATGGGTCCATCATCTAAAGCTTTATGTGGAAGAAATCCTATCTTTACCTTATCACCAGATTCAAAATGTTTAAATTCAGGAACTATAAGTGGTGTCCTTTTTAAAGGTTTAGAGGAAATCTTCAATGCCTCTGTTTTAATTATTGCTATTTTTTCTTTTGTAAATTCTCTACTGGTTATATGCGTTATCAATTTTTTATATTTATCAGCTGAAGCTTTAAATGTAGTATCATCATATCCTGTTGTAATAACTTCAATTACATGATTCTTTATATGCTTTTTAAGATCTATAGCATAAGCTTCAGATGGTACTACTATTACTGAACATAGTTTAGCTATCTTATAAAAATAAGTAACCTTATCCCCAGCAGTGTATGGAAAATAAGGGTTCCATGCAGGAAACGACAAATCAAGTATTATTTTTTGACGATTAAAACTTTTCATTACCATAAGGTCATGGTGTTCCAGCCTATCCTGGTATATACAAACATCACATCCTTTAATAAACGCATCATTATTACTAATAGAAGTATTTGGCATGTAAGATAACAAATCAGTAGCCCTATTTTTTGACGCTTCAATTTGTAATCCATGAAGAAGACTGTCCAGTGTTATAAAAACTATTTTCATATACAACCACCACAGCAACCATAGGGCACATTTGAATTAACTAAATCTTCAGCTTCTGATTCTAATTCTTTAGGAAAATCTTTTGGAAATTCAGAAATAGTCCATGGCCCTGAAGTTACATGTTCCATCCAATCCTCATCAAAACTAACATTTCCTCCACTGCATAAACAATGATCTGGAAATTCTATGTTATTACCATCGAGTTCTACTATTAAAGTACCCCTGCATAAATTAGGGTATCCCCCATCATAACTTATAAATTTTAATATTTTCATTTTTCCCCCTACATATAATTCATATGTTTACATATAATATCATTATTATTCCATATAGTAAAATCATGTGTACAATCGCCACATATCCAAGCATCGGGAAAAGCAGCTAGATTTTCTACACTCCATCTGAAAGAATATTTTTCAATTAATTTTCTTTTATATACTGTGCATCCTGATAATGCGTGACCTACTTTTTGTATACCCTTTTTGCTAAAATCATGAAAATTTTTATAATACAATGCTCCTAAAATACCTGCGTCTTCTGGAAGCTTAGACAAGGTATTATCAAATCTATCCAATAGATCTACAGGAGGAATGACATCACTTTCAATTATCAAAAACTTCGGTAAATTAGTCTTTAGAAAAAGTTTCCTTAAATAATTAGCTGATTTTTCTACAGTTCTTAGAAATTGATAACGTCCTTCAGTTATATTAAGATGATAATAAGTAAAATTATCAAATGAATAACGAGATTTTAATTTATTATAGTAATGTAAGTCGGAAGAATTATCTACTATATGTACCGGATTGCCTTGTGCTATTTCTTTTATTCGTTTAAAAAACATATCCTCACAATAGCTTTTTCCACCATAAGTATAGATTGCTATGAAATAGTTATTTTTCATTTAATACTCCCGTATAGTTTTAACAGTTAAACCTAACAAAACTTCTTTACCATAGTATTTATCCCTCAATATTTGCTCAATCTCATAATTAATATTATGCATAACATCTCTGGTAGTTTGACTGTCTTGATCAGTAATTAACAACAAGTTCAAATTACCTTTAGTTTCTATTTTGCCTTTTGCTAATTTGTATTCCATGTTACTCCTTCTCCATATCTATTGTATTTTCATAGTCATCATATGTTAATTCTGAAAACATAAAACGTTCATCTCTTGGTATTCTAAAATATTTAGATAATTTGGAACTATATTCACCTACTGTAAAAGTTATCCATTTAGATTTTTTTTCATATTGAACAGGATATTTTTTAAGTAACCATTCTGGAAACTTAGCTTTCTTAAACCATTCCCACCAATTTTTAGGATACCGAAAGACAACTTCAGCTTTTTCGTTTTGTGTTTCAACTCCTCTAATATATAAAGTTAAACGTGCCTCCATTTTATCCCATAGCGATGCTGCTTTAAGCTCAAGGAATAATTGATCTTTCATTTCATCAGGACCAAGGAAGTCCTGTGCTTGAAAGGCTATTTTTTGCATCATTACTTGTTCTTCTTTGATATATTGATTCATCATATTTATTACTGGTTCACTAGCCATTAAAATACACCTCTTCCCACTTATATATATTTTTTCTAATATCTCTCTCCTGTGCTTTCTTTCTTGCACCCTTTCCAAGTTTTTCTCTAAGCTCTTTGTCATCCACTAATTGTTGTAAATATCTAATCCATAATTTAGTTTTATTCTTCTTTACTAGATAACCATTAACTCCATGATCAACCCAGCGTCTATATGGTGCTACGTCACTAGCTATAACTGGAATTCCTAGTGCTGCATGTTCTAAACCTTTAATATCTGATTTACAAGCATTGAATTTATTATCTTCTAATGGTATAGCTACTATATCTCCCAAAGAAACAAGCTTGCGTGGGTAGTCTTCAAGTGATACACCTTCTAAGAATGTTACATCAGGATGATCTTTAAACAAACCTTTATCCTTAGCCTCAGTAAAACCACCTATTATAAGCTTGCAATTATGTGGTGCACAACCACTTAATTGATACAAATCATCAATATGTGTCTTAGTACCAGACCAGATGACTACTGGTTTCTTATTAATTACACGCTTAACTTTATCATATACGCTAATGTCTATACAATTTTCAAGTACTACAATATTTTTATTGAATGACTTATATAGTTCAGCTAATTCAGGAGTTGACACAGTTAATAAGTCAACTGTACGCATAGCATTTTTCATATTATCCAATGATGGATTACATTTTTCTTTAAATACTTGGAAGACTTTACTACCATCAGGAAGTTTCATTAATTTTGTTTTGGGATGAAACACCCAAAAAGCAGGATTATTCCTTGGAAGATTTAAATATGAGTCATCTGTATCCATAATTGTAAAGATACCTTTAGCTTTAAGTTCTTGTACTATCAAAACTAATGCTTCATAAAAAATCAACTGAAATACAACTACGTCAGCTTTTGTTAAATCATAGGCTACTGGACCATCAGGAGTGTCCTTAGTACCAATGAGATTTCGTGGATCAAGAGTATCAAAATAGATAATATCAGTAGTGTAATTAAGAGACTTGAGAGTTTCGCATATTAGCGCCATACGATAGTAGCCCGATGCTTGTTTTGATCCTCTTATGAATAGTATTTTCTTTTTGGTGTTCAAGTATGTTCCTTTGTTTAATTTTATTAAATACTAACACTTTTCTTTTGATTTGTCAACTAAAGCTTTATAATAATCTTCCCTTGATATATCTAATTCCATAGACTCTACTTTACTATTTAAAATTTCAAGCCCTCTTTCGTCTACAGAATTTTTATATAATATGTAATAAAATCTAGTGGGATGTGTTTGAGTTTCTCTATGGATTCTTTTTTCTGCTTGTATGTTATCATGCAATCCTAGTTCATACCCAATAAAAATAGCTACTTTAGCAGCAGTTAAAGTCATGGTGGTACCACTCTTAATGACACAAATAAGAACTTTATTTTTGGTTTTGGAATTTTGAAACTCATTTTGAATTATTTTATGTTCTTCATAAGACATGCCACCCTGTACAGAATATAATTCTATACCTTTAATATTATTAAGTTCATCTTTAATAAGTTGAACAGCCGGCACAAAAGGCGTGAACACTACGCAAGGATTGCCTTCTGATAATTCTTCTATAACTAATTCTTTTACTATATTTAAGGCACCCCCATTATCATTGAAACCTAATATCTTAGGAGATACCATGAGTTGCCTACATCTTAACATATTAGTAAGCTTATTTTGAGTTATAAGAAACTGACCATCTTCGTTTAAATACATTTCTTTTCTCAACGTATCATATAACCTTTGTTGCTTTACTGTCATTTCTACTGCTATAGGTTGTCTTGTCCTTGAGGGTAAATAAGAATCATCAACTATCCTTCGTCTATAATTATCCAACATTTTATTAAAGGCTTTTTTATCTTTTGCATAATTCTCAATACTCATGCCAAATTGTCCTTGCACAATTATACAATGTTCATTGACAAAACGCCAATAACTTGTAAATACATCAGGATCTATAATAGACAATGGACCAAACCAGTCGGCTGGGGATTTTCTTCTAGGTGTACCAGTCAAAGGTATAACATATGGAATCAATTTAGCAACCGACTTAGTAAATTTATGAAACTTAGACTTTCTATTCAATAATCCAAATAAATGATATTCATCAATTATAAGCGTCTTAAAAAACATAGGTCCAATGTTAGCTAATACTTCTGGGTATAATTTAGCAGTGGTTATTAAAAAGTTTAAGTCCATAGTAGTTATAAATTTTTGTAGTTTTTCTTTTCTTTCTTTTGGTGTTCCTGCATAAATATGCGAGGGTTCATCATACCATTTTATGAGTTCTGTTTCCCATACTATTAACCCTGGTTTAGTACACACTATCAAAACTGGAAATGGTTTTGGGTTTGTAAATAAAGCATCAAGTACTATTTTTGTTTTACCAGTTCCAGCAATATCAGCAAGAATAGTGCGTCTATTATGATCTAATAAAAATTGTGTGCCTGTAATCTGATGAGGTCTAAGAGTCATTATACCTCTAACCCCCAACTATCCCAACCTTCAACTCGTTGTCTTGCAAATAGTTCTATTCTTGGTAAATCACCAAACAGTTTGACTATGTTTTCTCTAACACTATTAGGTTTTTGACTATGTTCCATTATTCTATCATCTACTATTTGATGTACTGATTTAGAAATCCTCTTTAATGTTTTGCCTTTAGTAGCTAACAAACACAATTCAGTGTTTGCTCTAGTGTAATACCCCATACCCCAAAACCAAGTATTAGCTATTTTATTTCTCTTAACCCATGTAAATCCTATTGTCTTATATGTAAAACCCCATTTTTCTATAAGTTCTATTCCCTCTAATAGACAAGGAGCAGTAACCCATAAAAATAGAACTGCATTATCCTCAGTAATATCACTAATAGGCAATGCTTGAATATTTTCTTTATTCATTGTATGGTAATGACTTTCAGCAGTTCTACCAATACCAGTATCTTTAGGCCATACTTTATAACTCCAAGGAGGATCAGCATAAATTATATTATATTTCTTATTAGGTAGTGGCATCAACCAACTCCTCCATAGAATAATAAATCGGTATACCTAATTCCTCAGCTCTTTTGATTTCTGCTATGGTACCTTTGCTAAATTCGTAATCAGGTAATACTAATACTGCTTGACTTACTTCCAACCAGGACATTGAATATGCTTGAATCATATCTAAAGTAATCTTCTCATCATGTCTCAACGCCAAAAAGAATTGAAAATCAATGAATGGGGAAAAAGGATGATAACCAAGCAAAACTAATTCTGCTGATACCCTAATACCTTTTCTAAGATTCTCTAAAAATTGTAAGCAATTTGGATCTGACATTGTGCCAGCTAAATATATTCTTTTCATTTTAATCTCCTCTTAATAATATTTTCTAATGGTCCCATATCTATGGGTTCTCCATTCATTTTAGAAATAACCATCTCTACACCAATAAGGTTAAATATTAAGGCACTTACATGATCCTCTTCTGTTTCACCTTTAAGCCAAGCATTAAAATGTCTTTCAGCACTAGCTATAAAACGTTCAAGTTCAGATTCAGTCTTTGCTTTTTCCCAATTACGTAAAGTATATTTCTTTGCACCTTTGGTGTAATGTTCTGCTAACCTTTCTCTGATAAACATTGGTACTAAATCATATCTGATTTTTTCACAACTATCCCTTTGCATACCAGTAGAAAACTCTTGCCTCTTACCTGAATCTTTTATTTTATAATCATTCATTTCTTTCCACCTCTTTCAAAATTGCTTTGCATTTACTGCATCTTATTGTATAAGGGTTTTGATTAAATATATTAATTAGTTTATTAATTGCTCTACCGGTTATACCTTTTGATTCATATTTTAAGGATAAACACTCTTCCCTTAGAAAAAAATCTATTTTTGTTCCGTTGCATTTAAGACATATCATAGTTCCTACCTTCCTTATATAATTCTTTTTTAAAGTATGTACATTTACGACATACTTTATACATATCCTCAGTGCTAAATTTATGAGCAATCATATAGTCATAGTTCCAGCACTCATCAGTTTTTTTTTGCAGTGATCTTTATTAAGCTTTGCTTCTTTTTTGGATATCTTCAAGTAAAAACTCCTTTAATTCTATTGGTTTATAATCCTGATTCTCCAGGATAAATGGTCTACACCATTCAGGTACTTGCTCATTTGGTCTATTATGTATATGTCCACATATGTTAATGTCGAAATTACTTCTAGGCTTTTCAATCATAACTTCTGAATGAGCTACGTCTCTTGCTAATTCCCTGGTTACAGTTTTAATAGGTGGAAATGGATAAGGTCTGTGGCTGAATAAAACCCTTAAACCATATAAATACATAGTGAAGTTTCTAGCAACGAAGTCCCAACCATGATTCATATACCAAGTCATAGATTTTCCATCATGGTTTCCGAGGATTAGCCAAGATTTACATTTAATTTCATGAAATATACCATGCCAGTAAACATCATCACCTAGAGAAACATCACCTAAATGAATTAGTAAATCAGTGTCTAAATCAATTAAATTTTCACATAGCATTTGTGTCCAACATTCAGGTCTATCGCAATATTCTTTTATATTTTTGTGTTCAAAGTGGGTATCCGAAATAATATGTATTTTCAAAAGTTCGCCTTTCTCACCTTAAGTAACCAGGCATTGATCTGATCTATGTCTGTTGTTTTGTCCGGATTATGGTCATAGGCTTTATTAACCATAGTTTCCCACTCATATGTCTTCTGTATTACCTCACCAATTTCATATTCTCCTGATTTAAACCTCTTTAAAATTTCAAAATCATCCACTTCAGTCATGTCAACTATTAATTCTTGAAAAGTCAAAAGATAATATGCTTGTATCAAAGTGCGTAAATATGCAGTTGCATATTTATGAGGTCTGCAATCCTTATTATCTAAGAACTTTTTCCTTTGATTTAAACCATACCCACGAAATGCATCTCTTACTCCCCTACTATTCCATACTCTTGGAAACAGTGCCCTTAGTGAGGTCCCTAAATCATTAATTTCTACTACTGGAGCTTTAAACACTTCTAAAATTGTAGGGTTACACTTGGTAGCCATCATCAAAAAATGCCCTAATTCCCACATAGTATTATCCGCTGCCTCTTTAGTATCACCCTCTTGCCAATTTGTAGTGAGCTTAGGTGCGTTGAGTTTCAGCAGTTCTTTGGTAGGTGCAAGGAAGACTCCACGGTAATCATAATCTGAATCAGGAGTTGATAAACCGTGAGCTCGACTGCCGACTAAAGTTTTGAGTATTATGTTGTAAGTTTTTTTGTCTATCATTTCAATCACTTATTTCTCCTAAAAAGTTTCTGCATATATTTTATCCTAAATAGCTTACTACGCCTACCAATAGAAATACCAATGTAGTACCAAATATCTTCGGTTATAAACCATTTAATATACAGTAGTTGCATATGAAATTTTTGTTTCTTGCTTAATTTATCTAATCCTATTAATATCATTCCAATCCTTTATAGCTCTTATAAATCCCTTTAATATATCAAACACCACGTTAAATGCCATGGTGATCCACAATGGTGAAAATATCCATACCCATTGCCAATCTAAAACATGTGTCAGTCTTAGAATTAAAAAGACTATAACGGTTACTATTGCCAGACTTATTAATCTGGTTCCTAATGTTGATTTATTTTTGTTTGTCATTTCTCCTCCTTATCCTCATCTGGACATATAAATACCATTATAATACCTAATGTAAAAGCAGAAAAGAAGCCTATTGTAAAAGATAGCCAACTCCACCATTCCATATTTTACTCCTTAATCAATTTTAATAAAAACGAGAGGGATATCTTGACCGGACACTTTGTTAATCGTTTCAGCCTCAGGCGATCTATATCCCTCTCTTAGCCTCCATCTAAAAAGTGTCAGATTAGATGGGTTTGCCAGACATCTTTGAATCTTCTTTAAAAATACTATTTAACTGCTGAACATATTCAAATATTGCACTAATGTTAGCAGTAACCCATCCTTTTTCGTCTGAATAAGTTTTATCTGCTCTAACTAATTCTTTTGTTACTTTCTCTTCCATCTCTGATTCATACCACATGAGAGTAATATATATTTTATCTTCATTTACCTCTGTTATTATTTTATAATCTTTTCCAATCATTTTTCCTCTTCCTCTCTCCTAATCAAATGACAATCTTTTGATTTATTAAATCCTAAATCACATTCAAAATGAACTGTGCATATCTCATCTTCACCCATAAAGTCAGGTATACCATCCATGTGATTATGTGGACAAGTTTCGTCCATACAATCTGTTGGGACTTGTTTAGTCATATCTTATCCTTTCACACTTGCTAGTGGCTTTAGTGTTATATACATGAGCAACTCTCCCATTCAAATAGATTAAAATAATTACCTAAGAAATATTCTATCCTAGTTTTGACTTTATCTAAATCCTTATGAATATCTTCTTCCCATAAGTTAATAAATTTATATCCTTTAAATTCTAACCATAAACGTCTTTTTCTATCTTTAAACCTTTTATTTATTGCATAATCAGTATTATAGTATTTAGGATTACCATGCCAATAATCCCCATAACACTCAATAATAAATTCATTATGTATAAGAAAATCTACATTATAACCACCTATAAAGGTATTAGTACTATAGTCTATTTTTTCCATCATTCCAATATCATTTAAGACTATCTTAATTATTTGCTCTATCTTAGATTTTTTATGCTTAATACCAGCTTTAATAAAAGGTAATATTTTTTGATGCTTTTCTTCTATAGACAATACATTCCAATTAATTTTCTTACTAAGTTCTCTTTTTTGAATAATTTCTTTTGTACTAGGAATTTTATAATATGTTGAATTATCTCTTATTTTAGCTGATTCTTTCATAATCTTTTTGGTACTTTCAGAATGTTTCTTACCATAAAACGGATTTAATTTACCTAATCGTACACATTTAATACATAGACCGCTTTTACTTCTATCATCTATAATTTTACCACAATTTAAACAAGTACGATTTAATATACGCTTTATTGGTATTCTTTCGCTGGTTATTACGTTTTTGTTCATATTAACTCCTTACTAAATAATAATGCATGACACCCATGCCGCAAAGCGTCATTACCATGCCGTTTACCCTTCAAATAAAAGCCCCAATCTTTTAATTTTTCATCGCTTACAAAACCCTTTCCAACGCTTGCCATCTGTTTTATACTTTGATATTTATTATGTTGGCACATAAACTCAATAGCACCAATGAGCTTTAATGTTGGCATATCTGAAAAACTATGAGCTTTAAGCTTACCTGGATATATTCGATAGTCTTCATATACTACTACATCAGGTTCAAAACTACAAATAATAGTCATTAATAGTTCATAATCATTACATTTAATCTGCTCTGTTATCTTTGGTATGCCATCAGCAAAGTAAGCAAGCCCAGTAGTCAAACCAGGATCTAATGCTACAAGACTTATAGGTGGAGTCCAACTTTCACCACGAGTTTTGCTAAGTAATTCTTTGTATGTCATAAATTCCTTAATCTATTGTATATAAATACTTATCAACAAATCTAACTCATCCTTTGACATTTCAGTCTTCCATATCAGATCATTACGTAATCTATCCCATTTATTTGGATCTGCTACAAGTTCTTTAATGAATATATATGCTACTTCTTCATTTTCATTTTGATCTAATATTATTTTCATATTACTCCTTTATTATCCTATAGTATCTCTTAAAAAATCCATCATATCATCTCTTTCTAACAAATTGTCAAAGCTATACTTTATAAGTATAATCTCAATTTGTCTAAATACTTTTGCATCTGCACGTACTGATGCAAGAGCTTTACCGAAAGGAATATTAAATACATTACCTTTGGTACATTCAGAAATACCCAAGGCTTTAAGATATTTTTTTTCACCAAAGATAGTTAATACTATATTCTTTTCGCAAGAAACAAAACTATCCTCATTATACACAGTAAATTCATTCTTAGTTACTTTAATTGTTATGTTTTTGTTCATATCTCTCCTTATTTATTATAATATGTCCCAACAAAAAATGATAATTAATTTTCAAAGTCCTTGTAACTTTTGATACATAGTCAATAATATTATAATAGGCCTCCTTATTTTTGTTTATTATTTGTTAACTGCTACACCATATCATACTACCTAGTTAAATGCAAGAACTATTTTCATTAATTTTATAGTTGACATTTTATCATTAATAGTTTATGCTATTAAAACTACTTTGCACTTAAAGCAATCAAAAAATAATTTTATGGAAGGATCTATATATATTGGAAGAAAATAAGCAAATAATTGGTAGTATACGAGATGAGGCTTTATATTATATTAGTATCGGTATCCCAATTATTCCATTGTGTTCAAGTACTCATAAAAGCATGAGCCCTAACCATATAGCAAAATGTAAAAGCCCTGGAAAAACACCTCTCATAAGTAAATGGAACAGCTGGTCCGGTACCTCGAAAGAAGACATATTAAATTGGTTCAGAGATGCTAAAAAAACACAAGCAAATATTAATTTAGGTGTTCCGTTAGGTAAAAATTCAGGAATGGTAGGTCTTGATATAGATGGAAGATCAGGAGAAATAATCCTATTAGCTATTGCGGAGGGACAATTACCAAAAACATGGGAATTTATAACAGGATCAGGTCGTAGAATACTTTACAAAATACCTGGTAATATGACTACTAAAAAAGTCAAAATAGCTGGTAAGGAAAAACATGAAGGATTTGAAATTTTATGTGATGGACAGCAAACTGTTTGGCCACCCTCAGTCCACGCTAATGGTACTACATACAAATGGAAAACTGGATGTAGTCCCAGAGACATACCATTAGCAGATTGTCCACGCTGGATACTAGACAAAATAGACGCCTCAAAAAATACTGATACATTACCTCGGAGTAAAAAAATAACTGAAGCAGATTGGAACAGAGTACTGCATGAAGGTGAGCGTAATGATGGTATAACAAAACTTATAGGTAGTGAACTTGCTAAAGGAAGAACTAGAGAACAAACTTTACTGGCAGCGTTAACATACAATAAAAACTTCTGTGATCCACCATTAGTTGAAAAAGAAATATCTATAACTGTAGAAGGACTTGCCTTAAAAGAAGAAATGAACCGAAGTAAGCAGGTTCGAGAAGGTACTGATAAACCTAAAAAACCACAACTTCGTCCAACATCATTCATGAAAAATTTCTTGACAATACAAAGGGAATTAGGATATGTATGGAAATATTCAGCTGAAATGGGTTTATTCTTTAAATGTGATGAGAACGATGGTCCATGGAAAATGATAGATATGGATTATGTAAAAAGTATTATCCGCAAACAGCTGATAAATTTTAAACAAGGAGGCAGTATAACATGGGATAGTCAAAAAAATGCATATGAATGTATTGAAGCATTAAAAGCGGAATTAGTAGAACCCGATGAATTTGATATTTTCGACTTAGGCTTTAGCATACAAAATAATACATGGAAACATAACCCATTAGATATAGTATGCTTACAAAACGGAGTATATGATTGGCGAAATAATAAACTGCTACCATGGTCAAGCGAAATATACACCACGCTAAAATTACCTGTTACTTATGATCCAAACGCAAAATGTCCTTATTGGACTAAAGCTTTAAATGATTGGATACCAAGTAAAGAAACACAGCATTTTCTACAGGAATTTGTAGGTTTATGCTTGGTTCCCGATACATCATTTAGAACTGCGGTATTCTTATATGGTACAGGAAGTAATGGTAAAAGTATGTTTCTTGACGTAATTAGGTTACTATTCGGTAAAGGCCTTGTATCAATACCACTGCATCGCTTGACTGATAGATTTACTACTGCTTATCTGCAAAACAAGCTAATAAACATATGCGGAGACATAGATGCTAAATATATTACAGATACAGGCGTAGTCAAGGGCATTATTACAGGGGATACACTTCATGCTGAATACAAGCATGGTAAAGATTTTGATTTTGTTCCTGTGGCAAGGTTAATGTTTTCAGCTAATAGTCTGCCACCTGTAGCTGATAAAACCCATGGATGGTATTCAAGATGGAAATATGTAAAGTTTCCAAAAACCTTTGAAGTGAACCCTACCTATAAAATAGAGTATGATAGATTGTTTGGTCAGGAACTAAGCGGTATCTTAAATTGGGCTCTTGAAGGTCTAATACGACTCAAGCAACATAACAAATGGACAGGAAGTGAAGATATGAAAATGTCTGAAATTGAATACAGATCTGAAAATGATAATGTAGCAGCATTTTTGGATGATTATGCCGAACAAACTGAATATTCCGGTAATGTCAAGGATGCAATACAGACTCAAATATTACATAGGTGCTACAAAAATTGGATAGAAAACTATCTATCTGGTACTAAGACTGTATCTTTAAAAGAGTTTTCCAGGAGAGTTCGGACTTATGGCTATGATAAGACAAACAGAATAATAGATGGTAAAAGTAGAAATGTATTCATTGGTATGCGTCCTAAGAGTGAATTTATGAAAGATTATCAGCAATTTAAGATGATGGCTTAATCTAACTCCTCTATATAAGTCTTTATCTCTACTAATCTTGCTATTTTTATTATCTTATATTCTGTAAAGCATTTACTCGCCCAATGATTAAATAAATATTTAGCTTCTTCTTTATCCTCTGCTTCAAATTCATCAGTATAAGTTTGGTTAAGTTTCCAACCATCAGGTTTCCCAAAATGCTTCTGTATTTCATAATAAACTTTATAGTTATTCATATTATTTCATCCCCTTAAGCATAACTCTAGTAATTTTCATAGTACTACCAATAAAATCTTTAACTGTACTTAAGTATAGCAGTATTTCAGCTTTGGTAGTCATTTTCGCTATGGTATCCTGAATTTGAGTAGTAGTTACTGTAAATGGTTCCTGTATGTTCATGATGTTTCCTTAAATAATAACTTTAATAATTTGATTTTGGCTATAAGGGGATTTTTATAATGCTTACCATAGATAGAACAATCATCATCTGAATTATCTAATAAATTTACTTCTGTTTCGCCTTTACAATCTATTAATATATCAAGTAGTAAATCATCAGAATTATTCATTAGTTTAACTATCTCATCATTGAGTTGATCTCCTGTTGGGAGGTAAATTTCACCACCCAATCTGCCTACGCTTTCATAGTTACTACTTAAAGTCATTACATGTATCTCATTATATCTATCTTTTTCAATATCAAATCTTTCTACATAGATATCAAAGTTTCGTAATCCTTTTACTCTTAATTCTTGTATGCTCTCGCAATCACATTCCTTTATATATTGTTTAGTGAAGTCCATTTCTTACCATACCTTTCTTTATTATTTTTATAGTACTCAGCATAATACGCTTTATATTTATCTTTATTCTCGGCTTTAATATGCCTATTACGGTGATCCTTGCAGCAGTACTTTGTAAACTTGGTAAGTTTTCTGCCCAGGGAATCGGTTCTTACCTCTGGTATATATTCATTGCAGTATAAACATTTATTCATTTAATCTCCCTTATTATTATTTCTATTTTTTTATCTTTTATTTCTTTATAAACATTATGGGGTATTTCTATCCAATCTAATCCATAATCATCATTAAATTTCGGTTTCCCACTTGCTATAACCTTATATTGTTTTTTAATGTCAGAGGCTAATTCATCTATAACTTCCATTATTTCCACCTCACCCGTTACAGCTTCTTTGCTTAATCTTTGTATCCACTTATGCTTTACAAAGATATCCTCTATTATCCCCTCTATTGATTTATTCATTGGATTCCTTTCTACATGGTGTTTCTATTATTCCGTTGGGGCCAACACAAATCAATCGCTTGGGGAAACATTTTATATCTTCCTTATTCTTAGTAACTAATTTAAAAAATTCCTTAGTCTTTTCATCTGGTTCAGGAATAATTACTTCATCGGGAAATTCCCTATACCAATATTTCTTATCTTCCATAATCATCCTTTCTAACCATTATTTATTTTATCCATTAAGCTTATTAATACTCCCAAACATAATAAAAATACAATTACAGCCACTGCTATTATTACTATTATATACCATTCCATAATCACTCCCTCCCTTCATCCATATATTCTATTGTTTCATTTAGCTTATCTATCTCATCTTGAAGTATCTTGTTACCCTTTGCTATATCACCTTTAAGTTCTGTATTCTTATTATGACATTCTATTAATTCTGCTTTGAGTTCCTGTATTTCCTTATCTTGTGCTCTAGTTAATTCATCTGCAATATTTTCATGTGTTTCTATTCGCCAATCCCTGCTTTTAAGTGTTTCTTCCAATTCCTTACACTTCTTACAGGGTATTTTGGCTATTGATTTGGCTATTTGACCTATTTTGATCTTAGGCATATACCTGAATGGAGCAGGTACATCTCCACTGTGTTTAAATAATTCAATTAGCCTATCCTCTATTATCCCCTCTATTGATTTATTTTTTGTCATCTTATCTCCTATCTATTTCATCTAGCATTTCTGAAAGATCAGTTATTTCAAAATCCTGACTTTCTATTGTAGCTTCCAATCCCTTTATCTTCTTATCCTTATCTGCTATTTCTTTCTGTAACTTGGTTTTTTCATTGGCAAGGTCTATCATTAGCTTTATTTCTTTTTTGCCATTCACCATAATAAGCATATTTTCAGGCATATTTTTATCTTCTACTACTTTGATACCATCCAAAACTGCATATGTTTTCTTCATATCTTCTAATGTTAATGGTTCAAATTTCATATTGCTTTCTGTCATTACCTCATCTTTAAAGTTCATTTGTTATCCCCCTTATTAGTCTCTGAAAATTCATTATCTCCTCTGTTAAATCCATATTTCCCGCAAAAAGGACAATATTGGAATCCAACAAATTCTTCCTCATTCTCATTAATCACTTTAAATAAAACTTTACACTTTGAACATTTATATAAACCTGTCATTTCGCCTCCTGTCTATTAGTCAAATACTTTTGATATATCTCATCATCGTTACGTATAAAAGCTTTAAGCTCAACTATCTCTGCCCTTAACTCATCAATTAATTTTGTCCATCCGTTGTTTATCATTTCTCCTCCTTAGTTATAATTACTGATATTATCTGCTTATCATATTCCCACATTTTTTCATCTAAATTTGTTCTACCTACAAACCAACTATCTATCTCATCATAGTCAGGGTTATTTCTTTCTACTACCCCACTTGCTATCACATCAGATTGTAATAGGTTTATAGCTTGTTGGAGTTGATTGATATTCACCACCTGATTTCTAACATCATTCCCACTGGGTTGACTATCTACTATAATTTCTAATTCTTTTTTCTGCGATGTTAAAACTTTTCTAGCATATTCATTGCTCATCTTTATTCACCTCGGTTTCTATTTCATCACATATACTTGGTTTCCCCTTTTCAACCTCTCCCTGTGCTTTAGGGGTAAGGGTAGATAGTTCTTTGATAATACATTCCGCTGTAGTTGGTCTATGTTTCAAATAGGTATTAACTATCTTCCTTATCTCTGCTTCATTAAATGGCTTAGGCTGTGGTAACTTTTGGAGTAATCGGTCAGCAAAGTTTTCGCACCTACTTTTATTATCTACTAAGTGCCTAACCAGATGATGTATAAATTCCTTGCCAACTTCTTTTGCTATTATCTTCTTAGCATCATCATTTGGTTCTATGGGTGTTTTGGATTTGAGGAAAGTTTCAAGCCTATTTAAATCAAAACTTGTTAGTGGACAAAATGCTCCAACTAAATCCTTTAACTCACTCTCACTTACCATATATTTTTTATCTTCTACCATTATTTACTCTCCTTAACTTGTAATTGATCCCTTAAGAATTTATTTTCTCTTTGTAAGTTTTCACAATAAGCCTCTGTGTTCTTATCACTGTGTTCACAGTTAGATGTAAGCTCTTTTATTAAAGACAGTTTACCATCCTTGACTGAGTGCCAGTCCCCATCTTTATTTCTTTCAAACTCGTCCACTCCATACTTAGGATTAAAAATTATCTCCCTTATCTTATCTGCTTCAATCATTTCTCCCCCTTAAACTTAATATAAATTATGATTAAAAGTTTCAATTCTAACTGTTTTAAACTTCCACTTTGCCCAGACCTCATATTTATTTAAACGTCTATAATAGGCTTTTCTTAGAGTAACTGCTTCATTTCTTCTTGGGCTTCCAACATATCTATAATCCATAACTGGTATCCATATAGGATGAATTTCTTTATCACGCACTCCCCTAACTGTGTGTAAAACATCTATGTTATCTCCCATTAATAAGATGTTAAGGTAAAAAGGTTCGGCTAATTTTATTTTACTCATATCTCCCTTATCTCCTCTGTGCCTATAGTCTGCTGTGGGATTAGGGATAGGATTTCATTTGCCATTTCTTCCACTTTAATCGTAATACTTGCCTTGCTATATATTATATTTTTACCAATAACCTTTTGTACATTATCCCTATTAAGCTGTTCTACTGGCTGTTTGTCTTTGATTTTATCTACCCACCTAGACACTTCTATATATTTTAGGTGATTCAATTCTTCCTCACTTATTATATATTGCTTATCCATTATTTACTCTCCTTGAATATATGTAGGCTTTTAATAACTCTTGGGAATGCACAGCCCTTGCCTACATAATTAAACAGATAACAACTTTTACGAGGCTTACCCTTGCCGTCCACAGTGTCTTTAATAGTGGACTTATAATCACACTGCATACAAACTTTTGGTATTTTGTTTTTCATTTCTCCCCCTTACTCTTAATATAATAATTATTTACTCTCCTTATTCATTTTAAGTTTATACTTATCACCATTTCCCATTGTAATACCCACCTCTCCATCTGGATTATTATGCCTTAACCATTCTGTAAAAATAGCTAAACTACTTTCTATCCTCCATACTGAACCTAAGACAAGTATAACCATACACAAAATAGCTATTGCTAATATTAATGTTATTATCATTTCTCCCCCTTAAACTTAAATATGTCATAACCTTCTATATCTTTGTGATACTCAATATCCCCTTTTATAGAATCCCAATCTACATCTGGCGGATATATGCTTTCTTCCTTGTCATACCTTGCGTATGAATCAGGATAGAATGGATCACGGTTTGTGCTGTTCATTATCTCCTCCTATTAATAATTATAGCCAGTATTGCCAGTATATATAAAAATGGTATGTATAGTATTCTCACTTTTTATCCCTCTCCCACGCTAACCAACATAGTGAGCAGGAGCCTGTACCTTTATGTATTGATGTATTAGCTTTGTGCTTATCTTTACAGTTGTCGCATTTGCGTGTCATATTGTCTCCTTATTAGTTAATTTATTACTCTTACTTTTAGCTTCTGCCTACCGAAACTCAATGCATCTGTTTTTTCATCAAACAGAATATCTATCCAATTTTCATCTTCCCAGCCATTCTCAGTAATATAACCCAAACCACGATCTAAAATTATATAAGCACCCATTCCTTCTATTTCCACTATACTATAAACAGGTATACAATTAGAAGCTGCTATAGGAAGTCTTGCCATATATTCTTTGTCTATATCAAAGCCAGTTGCAACTATATTATTGGTTCCTTGCGGCCAGGTAGGATCATTAGCACTATATCCAGTTATTGTAAAATCTTGCCACTGGTTATTATCATTGTCGAAATAAAGATAGACTTCCTTTTCAACATACTTAATTTCAATGTCTTTTATGGTAGTTAGCTCTGTCTCTGTTGCAATAGTTATTAATGGATCTTTATAAAATAAGTAGTTTAATGTTACAGATGCCGTTACTCCACTCAATAAAATATAAATTGCAAGTACTCTAATAAATTCTACAAATCGTTTTCTTTTTTGCCAGGTTAGTTTCATATTATCCTTTCTTTTTAAATATCTTTAGCTTGCTTACGAACCTTCTTAATCAATTTTTTACTTTCTGGTGTAGTCTGATACTCATAATCATCTACTTTAGTCAACTCTTTAATTTTTTTAAAATCCTCTGGTAACTGTTTTATAGCATCCTTTTTATCATATCCGAAATTCATTGCCTTAAATCCTAATAAAGGATTTTTTGGAAATTTTATACCCCCCATTTTTGCTAACGTATCCTCTAAATTTTGACATCTAGCCTTTAAGTAATCAAGTTGTCTCGCTACTTCCTGAAATCCTTTATCATAGTTATTTTTTCTCATGTTTTTTCCTTTCATTTTTATTTTTATTAATTATACCACTTATGCTTTTAAATTACAACTTTAAACTTTTCTTTTAATGCCTGTGCAATGCTTAGAAAAGAATTGTAACCTATTTGGGGAAGATTCATTAAATCGGCTCTAGTATAAGTTAATAACTTTTCTATAGTATTTATTTTATTTCTTCTTAAAGCATTAGAAGTGTATGCTTTTAAATTCAACTCCTTAATATCCATATAAAAATTAGTTTCCAATAAAGACGTAATTTTATCAGCTCTTTGTTGCATAATATAAGCTAATATTTTTTCTATGGATTTAGTTTCTATCTGCCTGATACGTTCTCTAATCACGCCAAACTCCTTACCTACTTGTTCTAATGTTTTTGGTTCTCCATTTAATAGACCAAAACGCATATCTATAACTTCTTTTTCGCTACTACGCAATGTAGAAATACCTTTTAGTACATCACATATTAATTGTTTATTTAGATTCATCTTTTACCTCTTTTAAAGAGAAAAGTTCTGATTCACCATTTAATATGCCCTGATTTTCTGCTTTTATTACTGCCTGGATTTGACTTTCTGCTTCTATAGTATATATACCTCTGTTTTCTATTAGTAATTCATATTTCATTTTAAGCCCCTTCCCGTATTTGATAAAATATAGCATAAAGCTGCTTTTTACTCTTTTTACTTAAACCTTTCCACTCTGACCGGTTACGTTTGAACCAAGCTATTAAATCTTTTTTATTATATGGTATGTAATAACTATTCATCTTTATCCCATAATTCTTGTTCTAACTTTTTAAAATTAGGTTTTTTACCACTAATTTTCCATGTCCATAATAATCTAAGTTTATATAATGGTTCTTGATAACCCTCTTCAGATTTTTTACCTCTAAATTTACCTGATACTTCTACACTATCATGTACCAGTATAAGTTTATTTTTAACATCTACAACATATGTCCATTCTATGAATAGGAAATCTGAATTTTTTGGTGTCATAGATGGTTCATCTGGATTTGAATGATCGTGATATTTAGATTCTGGATCTGGATAGCCTATTCTATCTACTAAATCAATATTTGAAACACTTATATTACATGGCTGTCCTAACTTTTTACCACAATATTCACATATTCCACCATTTAAATATTCTCTCCAATCTCCAAAATTGAGTAATTCTTCCGCAAATTCTTTTAAGTCTTTACCCTGTAAATAATCCCATAAATCTTGCCCTAATCCTGAAGGGTAACTATCAAAATGATTATATACACCTTCCCAGGTTCGTTCTTTTTTAATTGCTACACACCCTCTTGTACTCATTTAAATCACTTATTCCTTTCATTTATGTTTTTTATTCTATTTTGCTTGGTGGTATCCAGTAGGTTTTCATTCGTTACCATTTAAAGAGTTCAATTCATCAGTACAGGCTTTCATAATATCTTCTACATCATCTCCATCCATAGGATCTTCCCAGAATATACTATAATGTAATAAAGAAGCCATTGTTTTACCTATTATTATTTTTTGTTCTCTGTCCATTTTAAAATCCTTTCTTTTTTTGTTTGTTTTATTTATGGTTAAAATACCAATTAAAAAAAAATGCTATTAAACCCACTGTAATTATACTGAGCAAAATACTAACACTATATGGTACAATAATACTTATCATGTTTAACACCTCATTTCTTTTAATGTAACATAGGCGATGTTACGTTTTAATTAATTCTACTTTCCAATTCTTCGGCTATGCACTTAACTGTCATATTTTCATATGTAATTAAATGTTTAAATAGATCATCATTACTCCATGATTTAAGCTCCCTTTTAAATCCTTTTTTCGTGTCTGTACGTGGCCAGTCATCTATTGGATCAGGATTATCTATAGTGTACCTTTTTAATTTCTTTTTTACTTTCATTTTTGAACTCCTCTATTAAAGTTTTTAACTCATAACTTTGCTTTTTATACTCTATCCAATAACCGCCGTTTTGTGTTATTTTTATTGTTTTTTGCCGGTTACAATACCATAATAGGGTTATTTCATTACTGGAAGTATAACCGTATTTTAAGCACCAGGACCGATATTTATTTATGTGTTGTTTTAATGGTTGTTTTTTATTCATAGGTATCTTCCAACATCTGCATAATTGTATATTTATTATTATTACAGTTGATATAATCATCTATATTCTCATTTTGTATTTCAGTAGAATCTTCTGGATCACAAATTTCTGGATCATGCCTTAGATCTTCCCATATTTTATTTTGTTGCTCTTCTGATAAATCTTCCCAATACATTTTTTAGCTCCTTTATTCTTTTTATTATTTAAATTCTGGCACCCCTGCCCATTCTGCTAACAAAACATCACCAGGTTGTATATACTCTTTTAAGTTCTGTAATTCTACTATTTCACCATAACTAATATTTTCTGCTATAATTGCCGCTCTTATGGATTCAAGTTTTTCTTTTATGGTTGGTATTTCTTGCTTCATTGTTTTATGCTCCTTTTATGATTTATTATGGCCTGATCCGCTGTATATATTATTAGCATTTCAGTAATAAGTATTACTACCACTAATAACCATTCTACCCAATAAACAGATGGCCATATTTTAAATAATAATACTGGTTTTGTTAGTTCTGTTATCAATAAGTTCATTTTAAGCCTTTCTTTTAATGTATTTGTTTTGGATTCGGATAGCATTATCAAATAACTTCCGCTTTTAATAATGCTATCCTAATTGTATGTAGTTTTTAACTACTTGTTCATAATTACCGCCTTTTAACTGTTAGTATTGTGTTTTAAATGATCTTTCACTTAAACATGTTAGCATATTTAAATGTTTATGTCAATAAGCTTTTTAACTTATGGTGCAATCTAACCATTGCAACAATTTACGTGTTCCCTGGGTAGTTTGCCAAGCGTCCCTATAAGCAATACCGTTTTTATTATATTCAATAAATGTTTCGGTTACTTTGTCCGCAAAATAAGGTATGCATAGTAACTTTTTTAACCCCGCTTCCGGACTACTCGCTTTTACTTCTACTCTACTACTATCTTTTGTTAAAAATGCATAGGTTTTCATTTTGTTTAGCCTTTCCTTGTTTTATTTATACCCTGCTGCTTGAATTGTAGCGTTTAAGCGTCTTTCCTGCTCATCTTCTGATAGATCTTCGAAGCCTTCCGGTATATCTAATCCAGTGATTCCAGCTTTTAACATTCTTAATTTCCAGTCGTTTTTTTCCTTTTTAGTTGATCCAAAAAATTCGCCTAATTTTGCTATGTTCGCTACTTGTTTTAATTGCTTCGTATCATCTTTTTTATGATTTGGATCTTTTACCATTTGTTTGAATTTTCGGATTGCATAATCTGTAAGCTGCACGCTTTTAATTGTGATTTCAAGTAGCTTTTTAAGTACCGATTCATATTCATAACTTTCCCAGGTTCTATTTTGATAGGTTGCTTTAGCGGACGTTTCAAAGTACCCGTTTTTGCTCAACTCCGATAAGTGCCTAAATCCATAACTTGTGTCTTCTGTCCAGCAATTTACAAATACATTCCTTGTGATCGCAAAGCGTTTTTCATTGTATTTTTTACGTGCCATTTTTTACTCCTTTATTCATTATTCATAATTTTACCAACGATAAAATCTTCATTTTGTTCTTCAAACCAATGCCAGATCTCGTACCTATCGGTACCCTTTTCAAAGTCTAAAAAAGGTACGTCAATTTCTTCATCATCATTTATTGGTATATCTCCCAGCTCTTTCCATAGTTCTTTTAGTTTGTTTAGTTTCATTTTGTTTAATCTCCTTCCGGCACTCCGACCCATTCTTTTAATAAAACGTCTCTTGGTTCTATGTATTTTGCTAGTGATTGCAATTCTGCTATTTCTCCATAACTGATCCGCTCTTTTATAATCTCTTGCCTAAGATATTCAAGTCTTTTTTTAATTGCCATTTTGTTTTTACTCCTTCCTTTTTATACTGTTAATAATTCTGATCTTTTTAATAGTGATACTTTGTTTTGAATCAGTGCTTTTAATTTGTTTTGCTTATCTGATTGTCGTTCTTTTAAGTAATAATCTATATTACTTTTTGCTTCTTTTATCATATAATCAGTGTCTCCATAATAACCAAAGCAGCTATCTATAATTAATTCTTTTTTTATATCTTCTGTTTCATAACCGTAAACATTTCCAGATAAATAATTATCATAATTTTCTACTTCTCCGGCCAGATAATCAGCGGCTCTTTTAAGAGTTTTTTTAGTTAAATTTTTACCGCCGTACTCTTTTAAAATTGTTTCCCTGGTTATGTAAATAAATCCAACTTGACCAGAATCAAATTCTGCATGGCCTTGAGCTAAGTATCCCTGGAAGGATCCTATTTTCATACTTAAGCCGCTATGATCATATAAATATAATGGTAAAATTATCCCTGGATCAAATTCTTTTATAAGTTCTTTTTCTACATCTTCCCATGAACTACAATTTTCTTTATCAATTACATCACTTACTTTTTTATCACCTAAAGTATATTCCCTATGATCACAAACCATTATACCTATATTATCCCATTCCCGTGGATCTTCCGGATAATCATCTTGAAATATTTTAATTTCAAGGCTTTTATATTCTATTGTTTCAATTGCTTCCATTGTTTTTTATCCCTTCTTTTTATGTTTATTTTTTAAGCGATTTTTATTCCCTGGATATTAATATACTTATCGTACATAATTTGCTCATTCATACATGTTATTAATGCATCTTCAAGTTCTGAAATTTCCGCTTGTGTGATTCCGTTACATTCATGTAATAGTTTTTTTATTGTGTTTTTCATTGTTTTTTATCCCTTCTATTAATTAAAATAATGATTCATTTTGGCTGTATATCTTAATTGCTTCCAGATCATCATCTTGCAAACTAATTGTTTTACCCGTAATATCATCATCATCTAATTGTAAATCATACATACCAGCATAAATATCTGTTATCTCTATTATTTTATATACTTTTTTATCCGGATCATCTTTTAATGTTACTTTTTGGCCTTCTATAAAATTAGTACAAATTTTATAATCAAGGCCATTATAACCATTGCCGGACCATAAATCTTGCAAATACTCTTCAATATCCCTTAAAATACAATCTTCATGGTAATTTTCGGATCCTACTAAATAATTGATTATAGCTGCCAAGCTTTGCTCCGCTTCTGATCCTTCTGTTAAAATTTCATTCTTTAAACCAATATAATTATCCGGTGTATAGCTCCAAAATCCGTCATATGAACTATAATTATCTTTTAAGAATTTATGAAAATCATCATCGTTTTCAAGCTCTTTTAAGGTAGTATTTAGCTTTTTAATATCTATTGTTACATCTAAATTAATAACATCAGTTTTAAAATTATATTCCCGTGGACTTGAATAACTTCCAGGGACTATAATTTTATCTATGAATGGGACCATTTCTTTAATTTCACTTGTTATATATTCCTGCTCTTGCTGGTATAAATCTGCTATTGAATACATTAAATCAGAGTGATCATATTCTATTTCAATTGGATCCCCGGCATCATCATATTCATTAATTTCCCAAATTGATCCATACGTGCCGGAAAATATCGGTATCAAATTACTTGATAATTCGTATGTTTTTTTATTCACTTCCATTTCTTTTTATCCTTCCTTTATTATATTTTCTATTTCTTTTATTATCATATCACATTGCAATATTTGAATTTTATTTTCTGATTCATTTAATTTTAATTTCTTTTTAATAGCTATTTGATCCTGTTTTTCAAATTCTAAAATAGTTTTTATATAACTTTTTGCGGTATTCATTTTATATCATCCTTCTCTATTATTTTTGTGTTAATATTTTCTTTATTGCATAAATCATACTTTTTAATTATTGCAAGTTTACTTTCAGCTTGTGTTATAATTGTTTTGCCATTTTCATATTTTATTATGTATGTTTTCAATTTATTTGATCCCTTCTTTTAAGTTGTTTTTGTTTAAGTTCGATAAAAGCAATTAAATGCAATTACTTGATCTAATTGCTTTTATCTGATTGTATGATAGCTTTTAAACTATCTATTCATATTAGCCCCCAGATCCTTGGTTAGTATTTAATATTTTTTTAAATGTTACTCTTTTAATATAGCATATATACATTTAAATGTCAATAGTTATTATAATAAATTCAATATTGCTTCGGGAG
>Ga0075122_10000436_pt1 | contig 33511 bp, 35 predicted proteins | sample AntAceMetag02UKB_FD_69790 | JGI IMG/M metagenome (GOLD analysis project Ga0075122, IMG submission 69790) | Saline lake microbial communities from Ace Lake, Antarctica - Antarctic Ace Lake Metagenome 02UKB | ecosystem: Environmental > Aquatic > Non-marine Saline and Alkaline > Saline | place...
GCCAATGATTACTTACTTAGTAGCTATGGGGCGAGTTTTTTACCTCCAAAACTTTTTGTTACTTTTTGGCCTGCCCGCCAGGCCTTGCCACGCATGGCAGGCGGGTTACAAAAAGTAAAGACACCAGATTGGCAGTAAAAATAAGACAGGTATTATAGCAAATAATGAGGGTTTTAAGATAAAAAATAATTACGTAATTAATTACGTAATTATTTTTTTTGAAAAACAAAAATCCATTCGCATATCCTCCACACTTTTATTCAACACGCATTGAATAAAAGTGTGGCGCGCGAATGGATTTCTGAAAAAAGAACATATCCGTTTCGTTTGCCACAAAACCTGGTTTTTCCGCGAAAATACGGAAGTTGAAATCAGGCAGTCTGGATGTCGACTGGGACTTCGAGCAACTGTGCCCAACTGATGAACCACTGGTAGGTCTGCTCGGCGCTGGTACAGACCTGCCAAACGCAATAGTGAAAGAAAAAAAACTCAAACCGTCGTATCTTTTTCATCATTGCGTAGAATCGACGATGCAATTCTCCAAGGTCGTCCTTGTCCAGTCTAGCACAGACAATCTCATTGCCCAGCACTGGAGACGGCATTTCAAACTCCCGACGCAGAAAAGACATGCTGTCTCCTGCACCACTGTCATACAAATCTACTGGCTCCCGTGGCGGACCACCCGAATTAGACGCCTTACGCAGAATCCAGGCTTGTTCGACTGCTTCTTCAATTCGAGTCAACTTCTTTTCTACATGACCATCCTTTATCATCTTTCACCTCACGTTAGAATTAGACAATACGAATATCTTAATTAAACCAAAAAATGACACTCTTGTCAATAACCCGAAATAATGCTAAAATATAGTCAAAATACACTATTATGAACATAAGAAATTTCTGTATTATTGCCCATATTGATCATGGAAAATCCACTCTAGCGGATCGTCTTTTGGAATTGACTGGTACTGTAGAAAAAAGAAATATGAAAGCCCAAATTCTAGACCAGATGGATCTAGAACAAGAGCGTGGTATTACTATCAAACTACAACCAGTTAGAATGAAATACAAAGACTATGTTTTGAATCTAATAGACACTCCGGGTCACGTAGACTTTACTTACGAAGTCTCTCGCTCTCTGGCCGCTGTAGAAGGCGCAATTCTTTTGGTCGACGCGACTCAAGGCGTACAGGCTCAAACTATTGGTAATTTGTATTTAGCATTGGATCAGGACCTGACAATTATTCCGGTCTTAAATAAAATTGACTTACCAAATGCAGATGTAGAAAAAGTAAGTGATGAAATTATACATCTGATTGGCGGTAAAAAAGAAGACATACTCACCTGCTCTGCCAAGACTGGCGAAGGTGTAGAAGAAGTTTTGAAAAAAGTAATTGCCGAAGTTCCTGAACCAAAAGAAAGAATGTCTGGATCCCCTCGCGGTCTTATTTTTGATTCTTTTTATGATGACTACAAAGGTGTGGTCGCATCCGTTCGCATGATAGATGGTGAACTTTCCAAAGGCGATAGAGTAAAATTTATAGGAACAGGAAAAACAGCCGAAGTTCTAGATCTAGGCTCTTATACCCCAAAGATGGCCCCTAGCCCAAAATTAGAAAATGGACAGGTGGGCTATGTAGTGACTGGTCTAAAAGAATTGGGAGACGTACGAGTCGGTGATACAATAACACTAGAAAAAAATCCAGCAACAGAACAATTACCAGGATACAAAGAAGTAAAGCCGATGGTGTTTGCCGGAATCTTCCCACAAGAAGGTGATGATTACAATGCCATGCGCGATGCCGTAGATAAATTGAAACTAAATGATTCTGCACTATACTATGAACCAGAGCACTCCCAAGCCTTAGGCTTTGGATTTCGTTGTGGTTTTTTGGGGATGTTACACTTAGAAATTTTTCAAGAAAGACTTCGTCGTGAATTTGGGCTTCATATTATCGCCACTGTTCCTAGTGTGGCTTATCATATTTTTTTGACAAAAGGCGAAGAGATAACTGTAAAAAGCCCACAAGAATTACCAGATGTACAAAGAATAGATCATATTGAAGAACCCTGGATGACAGTTGATATTATCACCCCAAAAGATTTTGTTGGAAATGTAATGGGACTGGTATCTGATAGAAAAGGAATTTATACCAATACAGAGTATCTTAGTGCTGGATCAGAAAACCGAGCTATGCTTCACTATGAAATGCCCCTAGCCTCGCTTATAACTGATTTTTATGATAAACTAAAGACAGTAACTAGTGGTTATGGCTCACTCAATTATGAATTCAAAGATTACAGAAAGTCTGATGTCATAAAAATGGATATTCTTATTGCCGAAGACTCTGTTGAAGCACTATCCAGCCTAGTTTGGCAGGACGAAGCCTTTAAAATTGGTAAAAAAATAGTCAAATCTTTAAAAGAGACGCTACCAAAACAACAATTTGTCATAAAAATTCAAGCAGCTATTGGAGGAAAAGTAATTGCCGGCGAACGATTATCAGCTCTTAGAAAAGATGTAACCGCAGGACTATACGGTGGTGATATAACTAGAAAAAGAAAACTCTTAGAAAAGCAAAAGAAAGGAAAGAAGAAAATGATGGCCATGGGTAAAGGTAAAGTAGATATTCCTACCGAGGCGTATCTTGCTGTTTTGAAAAGATAAAGCATTGATTCCACTGATTTTTTTGTGATTCCACAGATAAAGATCAGTGAAATCTTTATTTTAATCAGCCTGCCCGCCAGGCCTTGCCAAGCATGGCAGGCGGGTGTAATCAATGCTTTATGTACGGAAACAAAAAATTTAAAGCTCTCTGGACAGTTATCAGTATCGTTGCTGTTATAGGCATGATATTCTTTACCATCATGCCGTTATTTTACTAAAAAACCAAAAAGGCTTTATATATGTCAAAATTTAAACGCTTTTTATCATACAAACATCGCGACATACCAAATCATCATCACTATCAAATGGCTGTGATTTTTTTATTTGTATTTGGTGTTTTTTTATTTGTACCATACTACTTAGTAGTAGATGAATTTAATTTGAATATGAATGACTATCAATGGTATTTCTTTATACCATTTTTGATTTTTTATAGTGTATATTGCCTAAAAGAAAGAAGTAAAATTGGTATAGAGGAACGTATCACTCCACTAAAAAGACCAATTGGTCATTGGGTATTGCTTGGAATAATGCTGATTGCTTTTCATCTTCAACCTCAGGATGATTATTTAGAAAAAATTCAGGCATTAAATATTGCCTTTGCAATTTTTTCATTATTCTTAGCTGATGGTTACTGGGATTTTAAAAAAATTAAATTATTAAGAAGATAAACATGGAAAAAATTTGGCAAGTGCTCGAAAGTGCACCTAATACGTTTTTAAAAGAGCACCCAGAATTACCACCATCAGTGGCTAATTTGTTATATCATAGAAATATTAGAACGGGGGAACAGATTGATGAATTTTTGAATCCTGACTATGGTGAAGATATTCATGATCCTTACTTGTTCAAGGACATGAAAAAAGCCGTAAAACGGATTTTGAAAGCTGTTGAAAAACAAGAAAAAATAATTGTACATGGTGACTATGATGCTGATGGCGTTACGGCCTCGGTTATTCTAGTCTCTATTATAAAAGCATTGGGTGGAAAAGATGTAGAATGCTTTCTTCCTCATCGCGAGACTGATGGCTATGGTCTGAACACAAATACTATTCAAAAACTTGCCGAAGAAAAAACTAATTTGCTCATCACTTGCGATTGTGGAGGGAGTAATTATGATGAAGTAAAACTAGCCAATAAAAATAAGATTGATGTTATAATTACAGATCACCATGCTGTACCGGACAAACTTCCACCAGCATTGGCTATTATCCACCCACAGGTAAAGAATGAAAAATATCCAGACAAAGGACTTGCAGGCGGAGCTGTAGCCTTCAAGCTAATGCAGGGAATACTTGCAAAACATAAAGAAGATAATGAACTATTACCAAATGGAGAGACTCACGAAGCTTTTGAAAAATGGCTTCTAGATATGGTAGCAATTGCCACCGTAGCAGATATGGTAACACTGGTAGGAGAATCGCGAACACTTACCAAATATGGTCTACTAGTTTTGAACAAAACTAGTAGAATAGGTTTACAAAAATTACTTTTGGAAGCTAGATTACTAGGAGAAAATGGAATTGTAAAAAAAGAAATCAGCACCACAACGATTGGTTTTCAAATAGCTCCACGCATCAATGCAGCCGGCAGAATGAACCATGCCAATGTGGCATACAATCTAATGATGACAGAGGATGAGACGGAAGCGACTCAGCTAGCTCAAGAATTGAACGGCAACAACCAAAAAAGACAAGAGATGACCAAAGAATTGGTAAAACTTTCAATAGAACAGATTGAAGATAGCCAAAAGGATAATCCCGTTTTATTTATTTTTGGCAAAGACTGGTCACCAGGAATTGTCGGTCTAATTGCTGGTAGAATTAAAGAAAGATATTACAAACCAACCATTGTAATGGCAGATAACAATGATGAGATAATGGGATCTGGACGTAGTATAGAAGGTTTTAATTTGATTGAGAGCTTACAGGAACTACCAGAACTATTTGAAAAGTTTGGTGGTCATCCTATGGCATGTGGATTTAGTTTGAAATCTCCTGACAAGCTAGAAGAATTTAAGGCAAGCTTAATCAAAAAATTCAAAGAAAAAACCAAGGGTCTAGATATAAATCCAAAACTCTCTATTGATGCAGAAATAAATATAGATGATGTAGATTGGGATATGTACGATGTTTTGAAAAAGTTTGAACCCTTTGGACAAATGAACGAAAGACCGAAATACTTGAGTAAAAATCTTACTGTGCACTCCCTAAATTCCATGGGCAAAGAAGATAGGCATATACGCATAATGCTAAAAAGTGATTCTGGTAAAACCCACAAAACAGTTGGCTGGTCACTATGTAGTGGCAATGAAACAAACTGGTGTAAAAAATTAAAAAAAGGTGACAAGATTGATATTGTTTTTGAAGTAGGTGTCAATGAATGGAACGGTAATCGTGAATTACAACTTACAATTGCAGACTTAAAAATATCTTTATGAAACTAACAATATACTCCGACGGTGGAGCCAGAGGAAATCCAGGTCCAGCAGCCACTGGAGTCGTTGTAAAAAATGAAAAAGGTAAAACAATTGATGCGTTTGGAGAATACCTTGGTGAACAAACTAATAACTATGCCGAATACATGGCATTAATTTCTGGACTAAAAAAAGCCAGAGAGCTAAAAGCTGACGAAGTAGAATGTGTTGTGGATAGCAAACTGGTTTGTGAACAACTTAGTGGTAATTGGAAAGTAAAAGAACCAACCTTGCAAAAACTTTTTGTCCAGGCATATAATCTGGCCGCTGGATTTAAAAAAGTGAAGTACAAACATGTTTTACGCCACAAAAACAAAGAAGCGGATGCTGAGGTTAATAAAGTGCTTGATTCACATAACATATAATTAGTATGCCCACCCCTGAAGAAATACAAAGGATAATGGCCAGTTACAGAGCTCTTAAAAAAGAATATCCAGACCATCCTAACCCAAATGATAAACTCGATCTAAGATCTGCCGAAATAAATGGAATAACTAGTGATTTTTTCAACGAAATTATTGGTACCACACCAGATGAAAGAACTGATAATTTTATAAACAGATGTCAAAGAGACAAAAGACCTAAAACATACACCGAACGTTTTGGTGATAGACCTCATATAATAGAAGCAAGCGATAAAAAGATTGTTGAAGAAATTGATACACTAATGACAGAAGCGATAGAAGTAGCAAAAGCAGGCAACAGAGAGACTGTAAAAACAAAACTGGAAGAAATAGAATCAATTCGAAAAAAAATACAATCATAATGCAGAATAGACCAAATTATAAATCCACCTCTAGGTGGATTTTTGATACATGTTATATAATTTTCATGAAATATGACTATTCTATCCACCCACGCCTAGTCTTAAACTTAAAAGCAAAAGCCAAGAACAAAGGTATAGTAAACCAAATTACCAAGGCAATTAAGTTTAAAAACAATAAATTAGTCAATGTACCAAAATTAGCTGTCAAACTCTCTGGTAAAAAATATAAAACAGTAGAAAAGCTTAAGCCCGTAATAGCTATTCTATAAACTAGAGAGGTAGAAAATTTGGTAGGTGATATATTTTTTGAAAATTCAGCCAGATTACTAAATAATAATAAAACATAGAGTAAGACTATAAGACCTACAAAAGCTGTAGTCCTCATATATGGATGGCTTTGTAGCCAGACTAGGGTCTGAGAACTAAATAGTGGCACAATAACTAACAATACAAAACTAGTATATACAGACAAAAGACAGACTAAAAGTTTGCTCTTTTTTATAAAAACTAAATGTAAAACTATTACTGCGACAAACAAAAACAAAATGAATAAATCAATTGTAGGAAAAAGGTCTAAAAAATTCATATTTTTTAATTAAAAATGTTTTATAGGAACTCAAATTTTACAAATTACCTCAAATTATCGCAAATAATCTTTTGACCATATCTTCTTCCTAAATTCTGGCTTCTTACCAAAATTGATCAAAAGCCCGTGTTCTATTTCTGTTGCTTTCAAATAATTTAACAATTGAATTTCGTGTTCTTCGCATAAACCTTCTGCAGCTTTTATCTCAATTATTATTTCACCATTCACAATGATGTCAGCAAAATAATTACCTACCTGATCTTCATTATAAAATACTTTAATTGGGACTTGTCTTCTTCCGTGCAATCCTAAATTTTTTAATTCAATAACCAATGAATTCTCATAAACTTTTTCCAAAAAACCAAAACCTAATTTATTATAAACATTATAATATGCCCGTAATATCTTTTTTACCAACGAATCAATTCTTGGATCATTATAATTTGATTTAATTTGTTCCATTTGAGGTAATTTGAGTTCCTATAATCAAACTAATTAAAAACAACGGATCTCTCCGTTGTTTATTATACCATGATCAATACAATCAGTGAAATCTTTTTTAAATCTGTGGAATCAATGCTACAGTTCGTTTTTTAATTCATCTAGAAGCTTCTTTCCTTTCTTACTTACCTTCTTTGGTACGTCTACTATTACTTTTATAATCTGCTCTCCTCTGCCTCGTCCGTTGACATGGGGTACTCCTAGATTTTTTAGTTTGAAATTCTGATGAGACTGGGTCCCGGCTGGGATTACCAGCTTTTTCTTTCCTTCCAAAGTATCAATTTCTATTTTATCTCCCATTACTGCTATTGGATAAGAAATATGTACTTCAGTAAATATATCATAATTTTGTCGAACAAATTTTGTACTCGGTTTCACATGTACTACAACATATAGATCTCCAGACTGTGAACCAACTCCAGCTGCCTCCCCTTTTCCAGTCAGACGAATTGACTGACCATCATCAATACCAGCGGGAATCTTTACATTGTACTTTGACTCACTTCGTACCATACCATCGCCTCCACAGTGCTTACAGCTCTTCTCAGCTGTCTTTCCCTGTCCCTGACAAGTAGAACAAGTCACGACTTGTTGCATGGCCCCAAGCATAGTCTGCTGAACATGACGAACTTGCCCCTGCCCTTTACAGTCAGCGCAAGTTTTCAAACCACTACCAGGTTCTGCACCATCACCTTTACAGACATCACAATTATTATTTTTATTTAATTTTATTTCTCTCTCTATTCCAAAGACTGCTTCTTCAAATTCTAGTTGCATGTCTACCTGCACATCTCGTCCACGCTTGGCTCGGCCTGAGGTTCTACCACCACCAAAGCCAAATATATCGCCAAACAAATCTCCAAGATCAATTCCACCACCCTGAAAACCACCACCTCCACCGCCACGAGTAGCATTCATAAAGTCTTCCCAACCCATACCACCACCAAATCCGCCCTGCTGATCAAAAGTAGAGCCATACTGGTCATATTGCTGGCGTTTTTCTACATCACCGACAACTTGATAAGCCTCGTTTATTTCCTTAAACTTTTTCTCATCACCATCCTTTTTATCTGGATGATACTTATGAGCAAGCTTGCGAAAAGCTTTTTTAAGTTCGTCTTGTGTAGTGCTTTTTTCAACACCTAATATTTTGTAATAATCTTTTCCCATATGTTATTTTACTGGAAAACCATGAACGGTCTCTGGTGCGTCTGATTCTTCTATAGAACCAAAACGTGATTCATATTTAGCTAAATTATCTTGCATGGCCTTGATCATTCTCTTGTAATGACCTGGGCTCATGATGATACGAGAATTAAGAGTTCCTACTGGAGGGAAAATACTCATAAAATCTAAGATAAATTCTTCTTTATTATGATTTATCTGTGCCACATTAGCATACTTACCAGACAAAACATCATCTTTTGCTTTTATCTGAATTCCTTTTTTTTGTGGTTCTGGTTTGTTTTCCATATTTTAAAATTAAAAATAATTAAGCAAATAAGCAATAAGCAGATTAAGCTATAAGTTAACTACTTATTCTGCTTAATCTGCTTATCAGAAAATACTGATACCCTTTGGGTACAAGCTTATAGTTTTATTTATTTATTTCTTCTCTTCTTCATCAACAACCTCACCCTCAACAGCTTCACCCTCTTCTGCTTTTTTATCACCACCAGCTTCTGTCTCATCAGTAGTAGCCTTGTCCTCCGTAGCTTTAGCGGAGGCGGATTCTTGTTCTTTTTGGTACATCTTCATACCAATTGCCTGAGCTGCGGTTGATAGTTCTTCAGAAACCTTTTTGATTTCCTCTATATTATCACCTTCTTTGGCTTTTTTCAAGGCTTCTACACCGTCTTCTACTTTCTTTTTCTCTTCATCAGTGATTTCAATCTTCTTTTCCTCTACATCTTTTATCATTTTTTCAGTAGTATAGATCATTGTATCAGCTGTATTTTTGATATCAATCATCTCACGCTTTTTCTTGTCTTCTTCTGCATGAACTTCACCTTCTTTTTTCATCTTTTCAATTTCTTCATCTGATAAACCAGATGATGCTTCAATACGGATTGATTGTTCTTTATTAGTAGCTTTATCCACTGCTTTTACATTTACGATACCATTAGCATCAATATCAAATGTAACTTCTACCTGTGGTACACCACGAGGAGCTGGTGGCAGACCGTCTAACATAAATCTACCAAGAGATTTGTTATCAGTTGCCATCTCACGCTCACCTTGCAATACATGGATCTCCACACTTGGCTGATTATCAGCTGCGGTTGAAAATACTTGTGATTTGCTAGTTGGAATTGTAGTGTTTTTATCAATTAATTTTGTTGATACACCGCCTAGAGTTTCAAGACCAAGTGACAAAGGTGTAACGTCTAGAAGTAAAATATCTTTACCAAGATCACCTTGAAGCTGACCAGCTTGGATAGCAGCACCTGTTGCCACAACTTCGTCTGGATTTACAGTAACATTTGGTTTCTTACCAAAAAATTCTTCTACCTTTTTTTGAACTAATGGCATGCGAGTCATACCACCAACTAAGATTACCTCTTCAATATCTTCTTTTTTGAATCCTGCATCATCCAAAGCTTTTTTAACAGGGATCATAGTTTTTTCTACCAACTCACCTACTAGCTCTTCCAATTTTGCACGAGTCATTTTCAAATTCAAGTGTTTTGGACCCTCTGCACCAGAAGTAATGAATGGTTCGTTGATTTCACTCTCAGGAGTGCTAGAAAGCTCAATTTTGACCTTCTCAGCAGCGTCCTTAACACGTTGTAGGGATAACGGATCCTTACTTAAGTCCAATCCTTCAGTCTTTTTGAATTCATCTAGAATCCACTCGATAATCTTTTGATCGAAGTCGTCACCACCAAGATGAGTATCACCATTGGTTGATTTTACTTCTACAGTAGACTGATCACCATCGTGTGAAATATCTAGAATAGAAATATCAAAAGTACCACCACCAAGATCATAGACAGCTACTTGTTGATCTTTTGTTTTGTCAAAACCATAGGCAAATGCAGCTGCAGTTGGCTCGTTGATAATACGAGACACCTTCAAACCTGCAATCTCACCGGCAGCCATAGTTGCTTGGCGCTGTGCATCATCAAAATATGCTGGAACTGTAATAACAGCTTCAGTAATTTTTTCACCAATCTTTTCTTCTGCATCAGCTTTTAACTTTTGCAAAACCATAGCAGACATTTCTGGGAGAGCATATTCCTTGTCCTGCATTTTTACCTTGATTCTCTCACCATCTTTTAAGATTTCAAATGGCACATGCTTTTTCATCTCCTGTACTTCTTTATCCTCATAACGACGTCCGAGTAAACGCTTTATTGAATGAAGTGTATTTGTTGGATTTGTTACAGCCTGTCTTTTTGCTAGCTGACCAACTAAACGCTCCCCTGTCTTTGACATTGCCACGACAGATGGAGTAGTTCTATTCCCCTCTTTATTTTCCAATACTTTTGGCTGACCACCTTCGGTGATAGCCATACATGAATTAGTTGTCCCCAAATCGATTCCTAGTATTTTTCCCATAGAATTGTTTATTAGATTATTTGTTTATTAATTTAATTATTTATTTTTTGCTTTTTTAACAACTTTTACACTAACCTTCTTAGTCTTACTCGGCTCAGCCTTTGGGCAAGTAATCTTCAAAATTCCATCTTCAAACTCTGCAGTCACTTCATCTTCCTTTACAGCTTTTGGCAGATCAACTTTGCGATAAAATGAACCAGAGCGAACTTCTTTACGATAGTAATTTTTTTCTTCTACTTCGTGTTCTTTTTTACTTTCACCTTGAATAGTTAGAATACCCTTCTCAACACTTACTTCTACATCTTTTGGACTCATACCAGCCAGTGGCGTCTCGACCATAACATAGTCATTGGTCTCATAGACATCCATAGCAGGCACAAAACCTCTTTGCTGGATGCTATTGTCTTTGCGGACAGAAGGAAGATATCTCATCATCTCCTCCATCTCGGCAAATGGATCATAGATTCTTGGTAACATATATTTTATCTTAATTTTTAATTTTAAAATTATTTTGAAACTACTACTTTTGCTGGCCTTATTACTTTATTCCCCATCTTATATCCCACGGCAACTTCCTTTAAAATCTTTCCTGCTTCTTCGTCGCTTTCCTCTTCGCTTATTGCCTCATGTAATTCAGGATCAAATAAATCACCAACTGTTCTAATTTCTATCACACCATGATCTTCCAAAACTTTTCCAAACTGCTTCATAATATATTCAATTCCCTTTATCCAGCCTTCATCGCTTTCTTTCCTCTCAGCTGCAAAAGCAAGTTTAAAATTATCATACACCGGAATAAATTCTTCCAAAATCTGTCTCTCACTATACTGTGCCCACTCAGAACGGTTTTTCTCTGTTTCTTTTACCAGATTTTGATAGTCTGCCTGTGCACGTGCCCAGCCTGTTTTGTATTCATCAGTCTTTTCACAATTCTTACATTTTTTTGAAAAACCTTTTTTCTTCTTATCTTTTTTTATAAAAAATTCTTTTATAGATTGTTTGGTATGGCTTTCAATGTCTTCATGCTCGATCGCCTCTTTTGGGTCTAACCAAAAATATTCTATCCCCTCTTTTTCGTCCAACTTTACTTCCTGATCTTCATCTATCAATTCAATTTTAAAAAGAATACTTACTAAATGTTTTTTCTTGGTATAGTATTTTGATTCTTTTATTTCCTCATATTTCAAAAACTCGGCTTTGTGAACATCCAAATTGGTTTCTTCTTTTATCTCTCTAATTACAGCATCTTCTGCACTTTCTCCAAACTCAATATGTCCACCGGGCATTACTAATTTATTTGACCAATGCGGAGCTCTAACCAAAAATACTTCACCTTTTTTATTTAATATAAATGCGGCTGCAACTAAACTTGGATATTTTTTTTCTTCACTCATAAAATTTGTTATTTATTTTCTTTTTGCAAATAATCCACAAATGAAAATGCTTTATTATAATCCATTCTCATAGGACCCAAAATTGTAAAAAATACTTCTCCAATACGAACACCAACCATACTAGTCATCTGCCCAAAAGGATTTTCTGTACCAATGAGTACTCTAGGAACATTGTTTTCAAACAAATCAATAATATCCTCAATTTTGTCATCACACTGATCAAATATAGTAGAAGCCTTTATCATATAAGCATAATCACGAAATTCTGGTTGAGCAAAAAGCTGACTCATACCGGTGTAGTACAATGCATCAGTTCCAAAAGCAACAATAACAGCATTATTTGTTTTCTCAGCAATATACTTGGCAATGTTTTTTACTGCTTGCTTTCCTTCTGCACCTGAGAAACAAACTTGAATATCTTGCTTATGGCTATCCTTAATATTGGCAGTTCCCATCAAATTTTCCACATAGTGACGATAACCAAGCTCTGTTGGAATACGCCCAGAAGAAGTGTGTGGATGGGTGAGATAACCAGTCTCTTCTAGATCTCTCATTTCATTCCTAATAGTAGCTCCACTTATCTCCAAACCACATTCTTCTACCAAAAATTTAGACCCCACAGGTTCGGCGTTTTTTATATATGATTCTACTACAAATTTTAGAATTTTTTCCTTTCTTGTATCTTGCATATTATCACTCTCTATATTACAGTGACAATTGTAACATTATCACTCTTACCTGTCAACTGCCAAATACTGTGGATAAAATTAATATAAAAATTTTCATCAATGCGTCCCCTCCCCTATGAGGGGAGAGCTAGGGTGGGGTTATTCGAAGTTGTTAACCCTGTTTTAGACAAACGAAAGTAATTACCTCCGATGTAACCCCCTCCTAACCTCCCCCTCATAGGGGGAGGGACACTTTGGTAAAGTTTCTTAATTTTTACCTACTGAGGTACCTCAGTAGGTAAATCTAGACCTGTGCTTAGACCATACCATGGTATGGTCTAAATTGGATGGAAAAACAAGGTAGCAGAAAAAACTTGGGGGTTTGGGGGTAAAACTGTTTGAGCCCCCATTCGTGTTGCAAATGATTAGTTACTTAGTAGCTATGGGGCGAGTTTTTTATCCCCAAAAGCTTGGCGCCTGTCCCGAGCGTAGCCGAAGGATTACTTTTTGGCCTGCCCGCCAGTGCCAGGCATGGCAGGCGGGTTACAAAAAGTAAAGGCACTACTGTCGTCACAAAAAAACCTGCCAAAATGGCAGGTTTTTAAAATATTTAAATGTTTATGTGCTTAGCTCTCTATCTCCGCTGTCCTCTTATACTCCTGCACATCGGCAATTTCTGACAATAAGATATTTTCTACATATATACCACGGGAGTAAAAAATACGTTCTAGCTCATTTTTTAGCTCTGTTTCTACAGCATCACGCTTTGGACCAATAATCTCTGCTTTATCAAAACGGCTCATCACCATTCTTATTCTAGATCTAACAGTAGGGCGAATGATTTTGGCTACAAAATCCTCACCAATAGTCTGCCAAATAGCTGGAATCTGATGAATATCTAATCTCAAGAGTACTGTACCCTCTACGCCAATTCTCTTATCATCTTGGGTAACAGCAGCAATAGGAATATCTCCCATGGCTTTTTCATTTTTAGGATTAAACTCACGAGAAATACTATATTCCAAAGTCTGAGTATTAAACAATTTGGCCTTTTGCCAAAAAGGAATCTTCAAATGTAGTCCTGGAGTAAGTACTTTCTTGAGCACTCCCCTGCCCAGATCATAAACACAAGCCACATACCCAGGTGGGACGTAAATAAATACACCTTTCAAAACATCCTCCATCACAAATGAGTACATCAATTTGTCTAATGATTCGGCCATAAAATTATAGTTATAAAGTTATATTGTTATATTGTTATATTGTTATATTGCTAACGTTTTTATATGTGTAGCACAACAATATGACAATATGGCAATCTAACAATGAGTTCAACACTTAAGCGTGCTTCTTTTCACCTTCATTCTTTACCTCCTCAACCTTCGCTGATCTAAATATAAGTCTACTAAACTGGTGAATTATAACAGAAAATACCAAAGATGTCAAGATAAACAGAGATTTTGCCATTGGTAGGATGAGCAAAACCACAAAAGTTGCTAGGGGAAATAAGATAAAATAGGACAAATCTGCCTTTGTTAAGCCATGTTTTTGTTTTCTATAGCTCCAATATATCTCAGCGAGCAAGAAGACCGCAACTACCCCAGCCCATACAAAATCATACCTTCCACCCAAATCAAAACCGTAAAACATGGTATTAATTTTTCCAGGAAAATCTATGACTGGATAGAGAATTTTTAGTATTTTTTCACCTGTAATACCCCTCAAAAACACCTGATAGAGCAAAACCAAGACCAAACCCTGAATACCGAGTACCACTGTCTTGCTCCAAGGACTTACTTTTTTCTTTTTCAAAACCTTGCGCATTTCTTCTTTTTTGAGCTGTACATCATTGCTAAAATCTTTGTCTATTTGAGCCAATTCCTTGTCCACATCCTTACCTTTGGAATGGCTTTTTTCTGTAAGCAAAGTAAAGGGTAGCAGTACTACTCTCAAAATAACAGTCAGGTATACTATTGCCCAACCCAAATTTTCACTTGCCCAGCCATTATATATCCAAATTAGAAAATTAAACAATGGTTGGTACAAAAAATCATGCCAAATAATTGCAAACATAAGGTAATTTTATATATACATATGATACCAAATTTAGACAAAATATACAAGATCTGTCCACACACCCCCTTGACAAAATCCTCAAAATATGGTAAGGTATTTTTAATATTAACCAACCATGCATAAAGGTGGCAAGATGAAGGTAGAAGAGATTACTCTTGATGAGTTTCAGGTTGAAGAAGCAAAATCCAGGCGTGGGCGTAGGGGTGGTGTAAATCTTGAGTTGATGAATCGTGCCCTCTCTACACCTTTGAAGATTGCATTTGACTCATCTTCGAAGGCCAGTTCCAAGCTTACCGCGCTCTATGCGGTGAGGCGCCGACTGAAGGCGCAGGTCAAGATTCTCAAACGAGAAAACCTGATCTACCTGGCCCCAGGTAAGTATGCGGCCACAACCCGGAACCGAAAGGATAAGACGTAGAACACATGGGGCAGAGGAAGTAATCCGACCAAGGACGACGAGTCTAAGGTCGGTTTCCTCTGTCCCGCCCGATCAATTATCAATTTTAAAAAACCCATAATATGGGTCTTTTTTATTAAAAAAAATCTTAAAAATTACCTTCTCAAACTTGACAATTCCCCAATACTAGACTAGTATACACATGTCTGTTGTATTGTGGGGTAGCGTCGGGGGTATGTCCCCTTCCCCTGACATTGCTGGGTAAATCCAGCCCCCACAATCTTCAATGGCCGTGAATCTATCTCCTCCACGGCTAGTCCACCTATCCCTCCTACCCCATGCCCCGGAGTGGGAGCAAAAAAGATGGGCACACCAGACAATGACGCAGGGCAGGGCATGTTGTTTCCGAAGCGATTTATTGCTCCGGACGCCCTGTTCCTGCGTCACATCCAATTTCAGCTTAGTAAAGCTGTTTTTTTGTATAAAAAAACTCCCAAAAAGGGAGTATTTATTTTAAAAACATTTCTTACTCCTTACGTAAAGCAGTAATAGGATCAAGCTTGGCTGCTTTTTTGGCAGGCCCGCCTGCCATGCACCACAGACAAAAACAAAGTGTACTAAATAGTTTACTATTCTTTACGTAGTGCAGTTATTGGATCCAAGTTTGAGGCTTTGCGGGCAGGATAGATTCCAAAAAACAAACCAACCAAAGTAGAAAATCCAATCGCTAAAATTATAGAGAAAAATGAAATAGAGAATGTCCAATTAAGACCATAGGCCACGGCTCCCAAATAAACTCCATAAGAAATTAATACACCTAAAATTGTTCCGACAACCCCACCAGTAAAAGTCAAAATCATAGCCTCAAACAAGAATTGCCACATAATATCTTTTGATTTGGCACCTACAGCTTTTCGCAGACCTATTTCAAAAGTCCTCTCTGCTACTGTTACATACATAATATTGGTAATACCAACTCCACCGACTAATAATGAAATACAAACCAATGCAACCAAAAGCAAGGTAATACCACCAACAATAGTCTCAAGCATATCCCTGATCTCATCCATAGTAGTCACTTGAAAATCATCTTTGTCTGGATCTGTAATATCATGACGATCACGCAATAAATATTCTACATCTTCCTTGGTTTGATCAATTCTAGATATATCAATTACCCTACCCATAATGCCTACCACATAGTCCGTCCCTAGAAGTCTTTTTTGCAAAGTTCTAGTAGGAATATATACAATACTGTCATAATCAAAACCAAACGAAGCACCACGCTCAGCCATTACTCCTACAACTTTATAAGACTTGCCACGCATATAAACATTTTTTCCAATCGCAGTATCTTCGCCAAAAAGATCTTCTTTTATTGCATAACCCAAAACTAGTACTTGAGAGAGTGAATCTTCTTCTGAATTATCATAGAATCTTCCCTCTAAAAATTCCATCTTTTCTACTTTTGCGGCATTGGCTCCATAACCAAATAATATTACAGTTTTATTTTCTCCTTGGTATTTTATAACTTCCTGACCAGTAACATAATCATAAGTAGAGTCAATATTTGGATGTTTTTCTATCTCCCGTGTATCTGTATTTTTCAATGTAGTAATAGTTATTCCGGAAACCATACCTGTTGCACTACCGGTCTCACCTTTGCCTGGTATTCTGACTTCGATATTAAGTGCATTCGGATTATAAATATCCAACTCACCTACAATCATACTCTCAAGCCCCGCTCCAGCCGATAAAATAATTACAACGGAAGCAATACCAATACCCAAAGCAATAATAGTCAAAACAGCACGTAATTTCTGACGCATTAAAGCTTGATATGATAGTTGTATTTTGTCTTTTAAGAGCATAATTTATTATTCGTAACGCAATGCCTCAATCGCATTCAATTTGCTAGCTCTTCTGGCGGGTATTATTCCAAAAATTAAACCAATTCCAATTGAAACTCCAGATCCCAACAATATTGAACCAAAGGTTATCACAAGATCCCACTTGTAACCCATAAACTGCGCAATCTTTGCAACTAGTATTGAAATTAAAATTCCCAGAACTATTCCGATAACTCCACCCAAAAAAGTAATAACAACCGACTCTATCAAAAATTGTGTCACAATATAACTAGATTTTGCACCTACTGCTTTTCGTAAACCAATTTCACTGGTTCTCTCTTGTACATTTGCCAGCATGATATTCATAATACCAAAACCACCTACAACTAGAGCAATACTCGCAATTGCAACAAGAAAAAATTTGAGTGCATCAGTAATACTCGAAAGTGCATCCAAGCCCTGTGCCATTGATCTAACAGTAAAGTCATTTTCTTCTCCAAAATCCAAACCGTGACGATCGCGCAAAATATTTTCCATACTTTCCACTGCATTGTCTATATTTTCTGGAAAATCTATTTTTGCCCTAATCATATTTACATGATTGATTCCCAAAAGAAGTTTTTGTGCCGTACTAATCGGTACAAAAACTTGATCGTCTTGATTTTGAAAACCACTAATCCCCCGCTTTTTCATCACACCTATCACGCTAAAATTTGTCTTTTTTATTCTAATACGTCTACCAATAGGATCTTGATCTCCAAATAATTTTTCTCTTACTTCATCGCCCAAAACGACTACTCTGGCGACCCCTCTTTCTTCATCTTCACTAAAAAACCTTCCCTCTACTACATTTGTATCTTCTACATCCAGATAACTGGCCGTGGTACCCGTAAAAGTTGTATTAACATTTGTATCATCCAAATTTATAGTTTCATTACCACTAACATACATAGTAAGAGACTCTATACAATCACATCCTTTTTTTAAAATTGCTCTTCCATCGTCATATTTCAAAGTAGTAACAACTATTCCCAAGACTGATGCTGGTGGACCGTCTTCTTCTGATGAGCCCGGCAACACTCCAACAAGATTTGATCCTACACTCTTTATTTGATTGAGAATCAGACTCTGTGCCCCAGCTCCGACAGACATCACAATAATCACAGCCATCACACCAATAATAATTCCAAGCATAGTCAAAAACGACCTCGCTTTACTACGAGATATTATTTCCCATGAACTAGTGATATTTTCGATTATATTCATACTTACTTCGTCAACTCTCCGTTCGTATTTGCCCACTGCCTCTTGCCAACTTCATGATCATCCACAATCAAACCATCCACAATTTTTATAATTCTCTTGGCATGTTCAGCTGTGTACTTTTCATGAGTAACAAGAATAATTGTATTACCATCTTCATTTAGATCTTGAAGAATTTTCATTACTTGCAAGCCAGACTTGGAATCAAGATTTCCAGTTGGCTCATCGGCAAAAATTACTTCTGGATTATTTACCAACGCTCTTGCAATTGCCACACGTTGTTTTTCACCACCAGACAATTTGTTTGGTGAATGATGTAGTCTATGACCCAGACCAACGCTATCCAAAAGTTCTGTCGCACGCTTTATTCTAGCTTCTTTGGACATATTGGTGTATAGAAGTGGCAACATTACATTTTCTAGAGCTGAAGCACGATTTAGTAGATTGAAAGACTGAAAAACAAATCCGATTTTTTTAGATCTCATCTCAGCTAGCTGATCGTCTTCTAATTCACTGACATCTTGACCCTCAAAAATAAATTTACCAGTTGTAAGTTTATCAAGAAAACCCAAAATATGCATCAGGGTAGATTTTCCAGAACCAGATGGACCCATAATAGAGACAAACTCACCTTTATTTATTTCAAAATCAAGCCCATGCAAAATTTTGGTCACAAACTCTTCGTTCTCAAATTGCTTTTTTAATTTTTCTACTTTTATAAGTGGTGTAGGCATATGTATTTGACAATATTTTTAATATATGATATAAATAATATTAGTTTTAAGAGCTGGTACCAGACGATTGACCAACTGATCGGTCGTATGGCCGATAACCAAAACATGAGTGATCAATCGGTACCAGTTTTTGCCGGAGTAAGGCTAGGCTTCCACCTAAAATGGAAGTCAGAGGTTCAACTCCTCTCTCCGGCTCCGTTCTTTGTTTCATTTTTTATTGTTGCCTTGGGGTAGCTTAGCTGGCTAAAGCGCCGCCCTGTCACGGCGGAGACTGTGGGTTCAAGTCCCGCCCCTGAGGCCCGTTCTTTGTTTCATTTTTTTGTGTGGGCCCATTAGCTCAGTGTAGAGCGTCTGCCTGATAAGCAGAAGGTCACTGGTTCGACTCCAGTATGGGCCACCACCTCTTGTTGATACTGTCTAGGCAGGACACGATGCCTTTGCAGGGCCTAAGACCCTGTTAGACACTATCAACCCCTTACGCCCGGCATGCTTTCTTCTGCAGCCGGGTTTCTCTTTTTATAAGAACAGGCACGCCTGTTCCCTACAGCTTTTCCCAATCCTGCACACTATTCAAATACTCATCTTTAATCTCCTCAAAATATTTCTTTGCAGGCTTATATTCATTTTTTATTTTTCCATCCAAAATCGCTTCTTCAATGGCGGTTTTTATTTTACCGACAGTTGGACCCGGTTTAAGCCCACACTCTTTCATAATCTCTTCGCCCCTGACTGGGGATTGGAATTCACGCAGTTTGTCTGTTTCCATTACTTCTTCGATACGCTTTTCTAGATAGTCATAATTTTTTAGACGTTTTTTTAATTTTTTTGGATTACCAGTCGTGATATCACTACGACATAACCTGAGCAAATCATCTAGATCATCACCAAGATTTACTATCAGACGACGAACAGCGCTATCAGTTACACCTTCATCCATTAGCTGAATTGGTTGCTGATGCCAACGTACCAACTTGCCAATATACTCAGTATTACCCTTACTCATACGAAGCCTCTTGCCTATAGCACGAACCATCTTCAAACCCAAGTGTTCATGCATATCAAATGCCCAACCTCGCCCTTTGAGAAAACTCTTGGTCCCAGGCTTACCAATGTCATGAAGTAATGCTGCGAAACGCAAAACAGTACTGTCTGTTCGCTCCGCAATATTATCTACGACTTTCAAAGTATGTTCAAAATTATTTTTGTGATGTTGACCATAGATTTCTTCTACACCCTGCAAAGCTGAAATTTCTGGTAAAAATTCATCCAAAAGTCCAGTGGCATACAAAATCTGAAAACCAATTGATGGATTATTAGTCTTAAGTAATTTGAATAATTCCTCTTGAACACGTTCGGCTGAAATAATTTTTAGACGTTTTTTATTTTTTGTAATTGCTTTTAGAGTTTTTTCTTCAATTTCAAACCCAAGCTGAGCTGCAAATCTTGTCGCTCGAAGCATTCGTAGAGGATCCTCACTAAATGTCTCATTTGGATCAAGTGGAGTACGCAAAATTTTATTTTCTAAATCAGCTTGACCACCAAAGACATCAATTACTTTTTTTGATAATCCTGATGCGATCACTTGCTGTGCCATAGCATTGACTGTAAAATCTCGACGCTTCAGATCTTCTTCTAAGCTAGTGCTCTCAACTTTTGGTTTGCGAGATTTTTTGTCATAATCCTCTGTTCTAGCACCGGCAAATTCAATTTCTAGTAATTTCTTTTTTGTGCCATCCTTTAATTCTTTTGTAAATACATATCTAGCAGTATCGAAATCAGGAAATTCTACTAAACTCCCGATCTTTTTCAATTCTTTATCTAGCTTTTTTGCAAATTCTAAACCACTGCCGATCACCACAAAATCTACATCTTTCTTTTCTTTTATACCCAAAAGAAGGTCACGTACATGACCTCCCACGGCATACACTTCTACACCTTCCTTTTTCGCCACTTTATAAATTGTCTTTAACACCTTATTTACTTTCATATATTTTTGTACAGACGCAAAATTTTGTGTCTCTACTCAATAACCTTAATAACTATTTCTTGACCCTCTTCCAACCCTTCCATAATTTCTATCAATCCATCATCTCCTCGCAATCCTAATTTTACATTCACCTCTTCTACTTCACCATCTTTTAAGACCCTCACATACTTACTGCCATTATTACGAACTGCTCTGCTAGGTATGTACAAGACATCTTCTTTTTCTTCAGTAAAAAAGAGCACATCAGAAGTCATACCATTCAAAAGTTGATCTTCACCATTTTCTTCCAAAGTAAGAGTAACACTATAATAGACAACATCTTGTATTACTGTCTCACCAATTTCAATCTCAGTTACCATACCAACAAATTTTACATCATCACCAAAAGCATCTAATTTTATTTCTGCTTCACCACCAAGAGAGATTTTTGTAATATCTGTTTCAGGAATATCAACCTTTATTTCAAAATGTGGACTAATTATTTTTACCACGTCTTCTCCAGAACTAACATACTCTCCCACCTTAGCGTCAATTTTACCAATCACACCATCTACTGGAGCTGATATGATAGATTTATTTCTATTAGCAACTGATTGAGCTAGACTTGCTCGAGCAGCAGCAAGAGAGGCATCATAGCTAGCCACATCTACATCTCGAGGTGGATTTTTGGCATCGCCATAATTGGCCTGTGCCTGATCCACTAGTGCTTTATAAGCTGCTGTGTCAGCTGTTTTTTTCTTTTTTAGATTAACAAGATTTGCCAAAGTATTTTGATGTGTTACTTGAAAAGTATTATAACTATTTTTTGCAGTCTCCACTGCTTGTATTTCATTTACCAAATTAGTATATGCGGTATTTACTGCACCATAGTCTGTCTGTATATTAGTCTTGAGAGTGCTTAGCTCAGCAGTAGATAAAGAACCAATTGGCGTAGTACTATCCAAAACTTCTACTACCGCGAACATTAGATCTTTCATTGCTGCAAGAGCATCTTCTGTTGTATTAGCTGCCCAATCTATTGTGCTATGTTCATTTGTAAAGCCTAAAGAATTGATCATACCATCAGCATCCACCTTTGCTGCCTTTGCAGAATGATATCTACTATTTGCAATATTTAATTTTGAGCTATTAAGTGCAGACAACACATCATCAAAATCATCATTGGACAGTGTATTATCAATTCCCAAAATATTGTCAGCCTCTGTTATGGCAGCTGATAAAGTTGACTGAGTAGAATTGAGAAGTGCCACCAAATCATCATAAGCATCTTCTACAATTTGACTATCTTCTCCACCTTCTGATAATTCTAGATTCAATCTTGCAGTCTCGAGAGCTGCCTGCGCATTGGCAATACTATCATCATAAGTTGCTATAATTTGATCTAGGTTTGCTTCTGCTTGATCCACCTTTGCTTTCATAGAACTAACGTACTCATCAGTATTACCTGCCAGTACTTTGTCCAGGTCTGCCTGAGCCTTTTGTACATTTGCACTAGCCTGAGCTACAGCAGCACCAAGAGCACTGAGATTAAGACTGACAATTGTTTCGCCTTTCTTTACATCATCACCAGCCTTTTTGTAGATAGCCCCTACTCTACCACCATTTTCAAAACGTAGACTCACCTCTCCGGCTGATTCTACATTACCAGTCGCATCTACTGTCTGAGTAAGAGTTCCGCGCTCCACTTTGGTTGTCTCATATTCTGGTGCTGGTTCTGGTTTCAAAAATTTACCATAAACAATGCTTAGTAAAACCAAACCAACTACAGCTATAATATAAAACTTCTTTTTTTTATACCATTTTTTCTTTTTTGCAATTATTATTTCTTGATTCATAAAAATAAAGTTAAGATTATTTTTTAATATTTTTAAGTTGTCCTGTAATATCAGCAACAAATTTGCTCATTATACCAGAAGGAATGAGGACTATTGCACCACCTTTTTCTAAAACTATAAAGTCATCTCCTTTTTCCAACTCCAAAGAATCGCGTAATTTTTTGGGGACAACAACTTGACCACGCTCACCCAAACTGGTTGTACCATGAATTGCTCCCCACAACTCTTTTATAGCTTTTGGCATATTTTTATTTAAGAATGAAAAGTATGATTTATCATACTTATCTTACCATGTACTTATTTACAAGTCAAACAAGCCCATCAAAAACCTTTCAAAAGATAGTTATGGAAAATATTTTTTGGATTTCCCGATGTTTCAATACATCTACCTATCATCTTAGCAAATGGAACTGCCACCTTATGTTTTTTGGCCAATCTCAAAAGACACCTAGTAGCATCCACACCCTCAGTTGTTTGTTTTATCTTTTTTAAAGCCTGTTTGGATGTTAAACCCTTACCCATATACTCCCCCAAAGTCCGATTACGACTATCTTGACATAGAGATGTGCCAATTAAGTCACCTAGCCCAGCCAATTCATAGGCCGTATGCTTTCTCCCGCCCATAGCACCAATCAAATCAGCAATTTCTTCCAAAGATTTGGTCAAAATTGCAGCTTTGGTATTCAAACCATACCCCATACCATCACACATACCAACGGCAATAGCATAAACATTTTTGAAAGATCCACCCACCTCTACTCCTATTACATCAGTAGTTGGGACAAGTCTTATATATTTATTAGAAAAAACATCAATTACTTTTTTTACTGCTTTTTTATTTTTGGAGGCAACATTCATTGCGGTAAATTGACCAGACACCATTTGCCCTGCTACTGCCGGACCAGACACAGTCACTACATTCTTTTTTAATTTTGGTCGAACATGTTTAGTAATAATATGAGGTATCAGACGAAGCGATTGTGGCTCTATACCTTTTGAAATATCTACCAAAATAGCATTATTCTTTATACTACGAGCTGCAAAAGAAATAGTATATTCCATAGCTCCAGACGGGACCACAAAAAATACCATATCAGCCATATCTAGAGCTTCTTCGATCTTAAATTTTGGAATAATGTTTTTGGAAAGTTTAACTCCAGGAAGATATTTCTTATTCTCACAATATTTCTCAATATGTCTGAGTGGCATATCATCTCCTTCCCAATTCCAAATCCTAACTTCATGACCATTACCAGCCAAAACCTGGGCTACTGCCGTACCCATATTACCCGCACCTAGTACAGCTATAATATTTTTTTTACTACTCATAACTTTAAAGATTACGTAATATAGTCAGCCACTAAATTATACCCAAAACAATAGACTATGATATTGTCATGTACATCTATTATACCAAAAAAACCTGGAAAAGTCAGGTTTTTGTTGATAGATATTATGCTTTATACACACATATTCACAAAATACTCATGAACAGTGCAATCGCTAGTCAATTCTGGATGAAAAGTCGTTGCTAAAACATTGTCTCTCCTCACAGCCACAGCTCTTTCTTCATACTCTGCTAAGATTTGAATACCATCTCCAACCTTAACTATTTTCGGGGCTCTTATAAAAATACCAAGAATTTCTTTATCATTAAACTCTAACTCTGTCTCAAAACTATGTAACTGTCCACCATAAGCATTTCTCTCTATCTCTATAGCAATTAAATTAAATTTACTAAGTATAATTGCCCCAGCGCAAGTGCCCCACACAAACATTCCATTTTTTACTTGATTCACTATTTCCTTATCCAAATTATATTTTAACAAAAGCTTATCAAGAGTTGTGCTCTCCCCTCCTGGCAAAATCAATCCTGACAATTCTTTAATCTCTTTGGCTGTCTTAACTAATACAGGAAGAAATCTGCCTTTACTAATACTATTCAAAATTGCAAAATGCTCTTCTACTGAACCTTGAATATCTAATACACCAATCTTTTTCATATATATAATCTAACGACCAGCGTATTTTTGCTCCAGAGAATCAATCTCGAGACCTGGCATTGCTTCGCCCAAACCTTCTGAAACTTTTGCTAGAATTTCTGGTTTATCAAAATTCATCACTGATTCAACAATAGCCTTAGCACGCTTAGCTGGGTCATCTGATTTAAAAATACCTGAACCGACAAAAACACCATCGCAACCAAGTTGCATCATAAGAGCTGCGTCGGCTGGAGTAGCTATTCCACCAGCAGCAAAATTTACTACTGGCAAGTGACCTAATTCAATTACTTCCTTTAGTAAATCTAGATTAACACGTTCTCCCTCTGAATATTTTTTTAATCCTTCTTCATTCATTTTTTGCAAAGCCTCAATCTCTTCATTAACTGTCCTCATATGTCTGACAGCCTCCACAATATTACCAGTACCAGCCTCGCCCTTGGTTCTAATCATGGCCGCACCCTCTGATATTCTACGCAATGCTTCGCCAAGATTACGACAACCGCATACAAATGGAATTTTAAAATTTGATTTATCTATGTGATATTTTTCATCTGCAGGAGTCAAAACCTCACTCTCATCAATATAATCAACTTCTAGAGCTTCCAGAATCTGAGCTTCTACAAAATGGCCAATTCTCACCTTGGCCATAACTGGAATACTAACTTCTTTCATTATCTCTCTTATCATTTTTGGATCACTCATCCTAGCGACTCCACCGTCAGCCCTAATATCAGACGGCACTCGCTCCAGAGCCATCACAGCGACTGCCCCAGCATCCTCAGCAATTCTAGCTTGCTCGGCAGTTACCACATCCATTATTACCCCACCTTTTAGCATCTGAGCTAGACCTTTTTTAAGTTTTGGAGTATTTTTTTGTATTTCTTGCATAATATTATTTACTTAATATGAATAATATTATACCTCCACCTCTAAAAAAAGGCAAGGTCTTTCAACAACCCTACTATGGCAAAAAACTTGACAAATTGGTATACTTATGTTAAAGTAAATTGTTCACATTGTTAATAACTGCCTGTTGAAGAACGGGTGCTGAAGGGAGCTCTCTAATGAACATTAATAGACTCATAGCCGTATTATGGCTAGGATTGATTATCTTCATCGCCGGCCTCTGTGTGGTGAGTGGCACCACACTAGTCGAATTCTCTGGCTGGATTGCTGGAGGAATCGGAGAAATGGCGTTGTATGTTTTCGGGGCACTAACCCTCCAGATCATGTGGCGCCTCCTGCGCCACGGTTGGAGAACACTCGTCATACCCTTCCTAGCAAAAAGGGCGGTCGCACTGGCAAAAAGGGCGGTCGAACAAATCACTTCCTCCCGACCATGGTCGGATGGAGAACTTACGAGGAAGGAACTGTTCCGACGATTCCCACCAGAAGAACATCGGTCAGTTGGATTCTTCATGAATCCGAACCCAGACAAGGTTGGGTACTGGATTGCATTACCCCTGCCTTAACCCGCTCTTTCCAAATCTTTTGGGCTCTGAAAACGTATCCCCTACGGTTTCATGGTCCTTCTCCCAACAGGACGCCTACCCTCGCGTCCTCTCTCCTTGTTATTAAAACTTAATAATAGAGACAGATAAAAAACCCGCCGATTCGGCGGGTTTTTTATTACTTAATATTCCTACTCTACCTATTAACTTAATTTACTTTTTAGCTCCTCTACTTTATCAATCTTTTCCCAAGGAAATTCATCTCTGCCAAAATGCCCATAAGAGGCTGTTGCTTTATAAATTGGACGCTTCAAATCAAGAGTCTTAATAATTCCAGCTGGAGTGAGATCAAAAACTTCTCTAACAACATTAGTCAATTTTTCACCATCAACTTTTCCGGTACCAAAAGTGTCTACTAATACACTCGTTGGTTCTGGATAACCAATAGCATAAGAAAGCTGTACTTCACACTCATCTGCGAGGTCAGAGCCAACAATATTTTTTGCAATGTAACGTGCCATATAAGCACCGGATCTATCTTGCTTGTTTGGGACCTTACCAGAAAATGCTCCGCCACCATGTCTACCCTTTCCACCATAAGTATCTACAATAATTTTTCGTCCTGTTACACCAGTATCTCCTTGTGGCCCACCAATAACAAATTTACCAGTCTCATTGATATAGTATTTGGTATTTTCATCAGTATATTCACCACAAATTGGATCTATAATCTCACGACGTACATCTTCTCTCAATTTTTCTAGTGTAATATCTGGATTGTGCTGAGTGGCTACTACTACTGCATCTACTCGAGCAGGTTTTCCATCCACATATTCAACTGTAACCTGAGACTTACCATCTGGACGAAGATAGTCTAGTGTATTTTTTTTTCGAACGTCTGCTAATTTACGAGTCAGACCATGTGCCAACATAATTGGCAATGGCATTAATTCTTTTGTATCTTTACAAGCATAACCAAACATCATACCCTGATCCCCGGCTCCTTGTGCTTTGTGAGTACCCTCTTCCTCTTTCTCACCTTGAGCAATGTCTTTACTTTGTTCATCTACTGCCACCATCACACCACAAGATTTGTAATCAATACCATAATCAGCATCTGTATAGCCAATATCTTTTAGAGTACTACGAACAATTTTTGGAATGTCTACATAAGTCTTGGTAGTAATCTCGCCACCAACTACTACAAGTCCTGTAGTAGTAAACACCTCACAACAACAGGCTCCATCTGGATCGTCTTTCAAAACTGCATCCAAAACTCCATCGGAAATTTGATCGCAAATTTTATCAGGATGACCTTCAGTAACTGATTCTGAAGTAAAATAATGTTTTTCCATATTTTTTGTAAATTAAAACAACCTTAAATTAGATTGTTCCCAAGAAGATAGGTATTCCCAATTAAATCGAGAAACGAACGTTGTTGAGCAGTAATCGTGCCTACCGACCTAAAGCGCGATAAAACCAACCAACAACGAGCACCATTTTCTTTGGAACTTTGTTACGTAGCATGCTACGTAACAAATTACGTAATGTATTACGTAATTATATTTTACTATTAAAAGCGCGCTTTGTCAATAATCACTAATTTATCTTACTCTTTAACTCATCTCTTACTAAATTTAATACTTCTTGTGATAAATCTATTTTGTCATACATAAGCGGATCACCTTCTTGAAGACCATCCACAAACTCTGTATTGGCAAACTGTTTTGATTCTTTATATCTTGGAATTACATGGAAATGAACTTGCGGATCTTTCATCATTAACATTAACCAATTTATTTTATCATATTGAAAAGCTGACTGAAGAGCATTTTCTGTTTCTTTAACAGCAATACCCAAATTGACCACCTCTTCTGGTGTTAATTCTGAAAAACGACGTACATCGCGATTGACAATAAGCACACAATTACCCAAAGTTCTGGTATTATTACTCACAAGCAATTTCCAATAGCCAAAATCCTTAATAGTATTTTTATCCTCCTCAAATTTTAACAAGGTTTCGTGTGACATATATTTAATATTTTTATAATTTTAATTTAGAATTCTTTTTTAAAAAATCTACCATTCCACCCTCCAAATTATCATGATTTTTTATTTCTTCCCAGGTTAACCATTTCCATTCCTCTGCTTCCTCTTCATCCACCTTAATCTCTTCATTTGTTTTAATATGAAAATACATCAATACTCTCGACTTATCTTCTTCATGTCCATGATGATATTGAATATCTTGACCCCAGCCCAAAAATACAAAATCTTTCATTTTTAAATTTAATTCTTCTTCCATCTCCCGAGCTAGCGCGACTTCCAATTTCTCACCCCAATCCGGACGCCCACCGGGAATACGCCAACACTTAAACTTAGGGTCAAAAACTAACAGAAATTTACCATCTTTTTCAACAAATGCACTGCAAACTATTGTTGGTTTTTTATCTTCATACTTCATAATTCAAAACTCTTAATTCTTAATTCATTAAAAAAGCTTCATCACACTATACACAGCCCCAACAGCTAAAGCCAAAAGCAATGGAACACTAAGAAGGAGTGCATGATGCAACCTGTATTTACTTTTCTTGAGATGCCCCTTCTGCTTGGCACGCCAATAAATCAATACTAGTAGTATCATCTCTAAGCTTACAAAAACTCCGCCAACTATGTCAATAGCTTTAATAAAATTTCGCATACCCAACAGAAAAATAACTAATGGTACCATAGACACGATAAAAGCTGACAGTGCATCTGGGATTTTGTAATCCCAGCGCATAGAATCTTTTAGAGAAAGACCAATCATAAGAAAACTAGTCCCCATAGCCAAGAGTGCGAACAAATTTCCAAAGATAAGCATTGATTGACCTAGTCTATTCCCCAATCCAATCGTTGCTATTTCTGTTGTACCAGCACCAGTAACACCGACAACCGTAAAAGCAAATAACACATAGACTGCAATAGAAATTAATCCAGCAATAATTATAGCTTTTTTAAAATCAATATCTCGGTTTTTCAAAAGAGCATGCGCCTCTGGAATAGCAGTGGAACCAGTAAAGGCAAACAAAATCACACCATAAGGCAGTAGAAAATAGGCAAAATTATTATAAATAATATTTGTTAGTTCTATGTGAGGAGCACTTATACCGGCTATTAGGATTACTATAAATAAAATAATTAGGCTCAAAAAAAACTCTACCGTCTTTATTGTCTTCATTCCCACTAAAATTAAAATACTTCCAACTGCAAAAAACAGTAGACTCCAATAAAAAGGATCGCCACCAAATAAAGCTGTTAAAGCCTCCCCCTCTCCAATAATATATACAACAAGAATACCAAAAGACATCAGGTACATCAAAAAAGTCATAATCATACCACCAAAATTCCCAAGGTATTTCCTAGCCAAACCGACTAATTGTAAACTAGTCTTGGTCCTAGCACAAACTTCTCCTACTAGTAAATTCAAAAACATCATTAGGAGACCTAAACCTACAATATATGCTATACCAACTGTAAGCCCCACCTTTGCAACCACATAAGGAATCCCAAGCACCCCAGCACCAACTGTAATACTAACGATCATAGCCACAGCCTGAAACAGAGTAAGCTGACGACGAAAAACACCCTTATGTTTTACCAAGTCTATTCTTCTGTCCATCCTTTTATATTTGTGTCTAAAAAACATAATTTACAAGTTAATTTTATTGTATTATAACACAAAATCACTTATCCCACACCCCTTATTGACAAAAAAGAGAAGAAGTATTATAATATATCTCGTAAATTCAAGCGCGCCTAGCTCAGTTGGTTAGAGCACCTCGTTTACACCGAGGGGGTCAGGGGTTCGAATCCCTTGGCGCGCACCAAAAAAACTGCCCAATGGACAGTTTTTTTATTTTATATTAACTACTCAATTTTTCTTTAACAATTTCCCAATACCTATCATCCTGCTTTTCTGTCTTCATAAAATACCACCACTCTACTCCCCATAAATATGTTCGGGAAACTCCCATTCTCTCCACGAAATCAAAATGTTTTTTGAGGCGTTCTGGATTCATGCTTTTCTCTTGAAGTTCAATTGGTGTATGTACAGCTCCTTGACCTGTAAACCATGGCTCAGCTTGCAATTCTGATACAATAAAAGGTTTATCGCCAGGGAACCAAAATTTATATTTTAACTTATAAAATCCAGCTGGCAACCAATCGTAATTCCAATAAAAACCATTTGGCGTCATAACTATACGATAAACTGTAGTTCCAAAAATATCCCCGGTTTTAATTGCCTTTCGCCAAGTACTAAGTTCGCCACTGTCTGTTATCAACACTTTATGCTTTGGATCAAGGGAGTGAACTAATTCAATTTCGTCTTTTACTACACCTTGATCAAAGCGCGCGCACTCACCAAATTGAAAATTAATATACGGCTCATTTTCCACTTGCCAAATATCCAAAGCCGGATGGTTGCGATAACGCTCGACCACATATTTTATATAATTTTTCAATTCTTGCCTATATTCCTGATCACTCAAATCAGTAGTCCATGCAGGAACATGACACTCTGGCCAGCGCGGTGCCTTTTGTCCCACAGTCAAGACAACTCCAACTTTTCTTTTTCCAGCCTCAAACATCATCCAATCCACATCGGTGGAATTAAACACTCCTCTCACCTTTTCACTCCCGCTCCATGTGGCAGATATTCTAATATACTTTGGTTTCAAATCATCAAGCATAGCCAAATAAGTCTCTCTCCAGTCCAGTTCTAGACTATTAGCATGGTTAATATTAAAACTAATTCCATACTCTACCGGATATTTTTTGATGCTAAGCAACCATAAAGCAGCATAAATTACGGCTAGTACAATTACTATGTCGACGAGTATGAATAGTAACATGTGTTTTCTATTTTTCATAATTTTCTATAATACAAGTAATGCCGAACCGAGTAAAACTAACAAAATAGCCACAAATTCCATCTTCAATTCACGTCTAGTAAAATACTCCTTGAAAACTCGTGGTAAAACTTTAGTTAGAATATAAATAAAGACAAACATGAGGACAAACTGCATACCACTCAAAGCCTGAACTAGTGTCGGACTACCTATAAACATAGCATACTGAATACAAATGACTGATAGCACTCCCAAAATCTTGTCGGTTATTACAAGTCCAACAGCATGTCTCCCAGCGTAAGTTTTTTTAGTATTTTTTTTCCTTTTGAAGGTCTTTCTAACTGCTGGAAAAAATAAAACAAAAAGACCCACCAAACCAGTAGTAGCTCTAGTCCAGATAAAGGCTATCTCGAAAGAATAAATTCCATACAAATACTTGGCGCTAGCGTGCGATATGGCAAATAACAAGGCGGAGACAATTGCCCACAAAAAACCTACATGAAAACCACTGTGTTTTCTTGATTTTTCAAATGACAAAAGTAGCGAAGCTAGAACCAAAACAACAATACCACCAACTTGCAAAGGATTTAAACTTTCGGCTAAAAAATAATAGCCAATTATATATAAAAAAACGGTAATAACCGCACCATTAAAAGGTCCTATGTGACTAACCTCGCCATTTTGAACTGCCTTATAAAAAGTCCACAAAGCCAAACCAAAAGCCACGCCAGAAATAACTGCCCAATACCAATCCATACCACTTAGCAATCCCCAACCAAAAAACGGCAATGCAAAAAGTGCCCCAAACATAAAAATCGTGGAATACAAAGTATAAACCACAGGTTTGACATGAGATTGACTAACTACGACTTTGTCGAGTATAAAGACAATCGCTAGGAATAGATAGCCTAAGAGAGCGATGAAAAACCACATATAAGTTATTAGGTTAATTTAGAACAAATGTAAATCCTCTATCTCACTCCTTTTACCCTTCAATACCACTTCTTCTACATGATAAGCGCCGTTTCTTGGGGCGTCTAAAAAACCACCCATAGCAGACTCAGCCAACCAACCGGATTTTAACCAATCAAAAAGCCATTCATTAGTATATTTTGGATTTTCCTGATCAAAACCAGCACCAATTGACAAAAGCCAATCACGATTATAATTTTCCTGAGCACCAATTGGTGGAGCCATAATAATTGGCATACCCAAACCTGCATAAAAAGATAATTCACTTGGCTTGGTCCACAAAATATCAGTTGTCAATAAAATTTTATTAAACTTTTTAAAATATTCCATCTTACTGTCGGCATACAAAATATTTATATGACCATTTTGTTTTTTTAGCAATCCTAACTTTTTTATATGTTTTTGGTAATACAAATAGACATCATTGTGGGTACCAGCTACGAGATTTAATCTAATTTTACCTTTGTCAATATGATCTCGTAGACTAGTCAAGATCTCTACACCCAACTCTCGCTGTGCTCCAGCCCCACCAACCGCAAATGTAATAGTCAGAGGATGCCCGGCAGTACAGCCCTTATCACAATATTCTTTTCCAATAAACTCTTCGACAGTCTTACTGTATTTTTTACGATACCTCATGTCAGGATCAAGATTTATAATTCTAGAGCCAATACTTTGTTTTAAAATTTTTAAACTTTTGCCACCAATATTTTCTTTTGGTAGGGGGAAACCTGTTATAAATATATTTTCTGTTCTTACACCATACAGCTCCAACCTCTCTTTGACACGCCGATTTGGTGCTAAATACTTAATTCGACTTTTTTGAGGTATAAGAGGTGCCCATGCTCTACTGATGTCCGTATCTGTACAAATACAATAAATATCATCCTTAAACCCATGTTCCTCGGCAAAAAAAGCCGGTGTAAAAAAAGTAGTAATCAACGGTTTTGGATCTTTATTTAATTTTTCAATCAAATCTCTCCCCCAACCCTTCTTTATCCACTTATAAATTTGTCTCAGTTGCAAAGTTGATTTTGATAAATCACGACGAGGATAAAACTCATCAATCCTCTGCATATAATTGAGCAAACCGAAAATCCATTCGCCTACAATCGGTAAATGCTTCATGCGGGAGATTTTTTCGTAGACTTTTCTACCACCTTCCCATTTCAGAATATCACTTTTTGGTACACCCGCATAACGATTGGCATTAATTACATTGCACCCCGCGCCCATAAACTCGGGGCACGTAGCGATATCCTGCAGTGGGTGGGCGGCCCGCTGATGACCATAGCCCATATCTACTGCTACTACGTAAGCTTTTTTGTGTATTTTATTTTTCATAGTATAAACAAAATAATAATTGTCTTCATTATAACATATTAATTTAGATAGCACATACTCATTCTACTCACTCTACTCATTCACTAT
>Ga0075122_10000438_pt1 | contig 33479 bp, 45 predicted proteins | sample AntAceMetag02UKB_FD_69790 | JGI IMG/M metagenome (GOLD analysis project Ga0075122, IMG submission 69790) | Saline lake microbial communities from Ace Lake, Antarctica - Antarctic Ace Lake Metagenome 02UKB | ecosystem: Environmental > Aquatic > Non-marine Saline and Alkaline > Saline | place...
AATCTGTTAAATCTATTAGCCCATTTAATAGTAGTAATATAACTAAATACCCATTTGGAGAATCTTTAGTAACATGTCAAGTAGATTATAATCTTAGAAAGAAGTTTAGGATAGGGATAACTGTAATAAATCATAACACATATTATAAAGAAAAGGTAATTGTGATTTCCTATTTCCAAACAGATGGTAAGATTAGAAGTGCTGAAATAGGGCCTATACAAAAATCATCATTTAGATCCTATTTTACCACTAAAATTATTACACATGGTGAAATCATTAATGCTTTTCTTAAACTGACGGGTAATGGAATAAGTATATGATAGTAGATGGGTTAATCATGGGATCCAACTCATCAGAAGTTAGACTTCAAAAAATGATAATATCTGGTAGCCTCAAACCAGGACAAGAATATATATCTATTATTGATCTTACAAAAAAAGAGTAGTATTTTTCATTAGATTTTATGGTGCGCTGGTCTCAGGGCCATTTGATCCACATCAATCCTATATCTCGGTGAGCAGATACATAGAGATCGTAGATGTAGACGGTGGATTTAAATTAAAATATATACGAGAAAAATTTAAAACACTATTGATTGGAAATCTATACATTATGATATCGAAACGAGGGATTCTAATATAAAGGAGAGAAAATGACAGGCCGTAATGTAGATATCGCGGAACTATTATCTAGAGTAAAATCAACACTCTCTACTAATGTAGATGAGACTATTGACATTCCTACCATTGCTGAACCAGAACCACCGAGGGCAAAGAAGTCTACAATTTCTAGAATTAAAGATAGTGGGTTATCCATAATATTAAATCCAAAGAATATATTGGGTCGATATAGAGTTAGACCAAATCATAGATTGTCTGCTTTGGGAGTAGATGCCGAGGATATACCATCTGTTAATAAATTTGAAAGAATAGATAGTATTTTTAGAAATGATAATGAGCACGATAGAATTGATATTGAGCTACTTCAATTAAAGATGGATCTCGCAGCAGGTACAGTAAAAGCAGTTGAACCCAAATCATCAGAGAAGGTGATATATTTATCCCCTACTGTCCCTAGTGAACTTGATAGCTCATTATACTCATATGATGATCAAGAAGATCAATTAATGGAATTTTCAAAATACTATTGCGAATGCGCCATTGAGAATGGATGGAAGATATTATTAAATACATCAAGTGCTGATCCAATAATATGGAGAAAACTTAGAGATATGTTTGGAGATAATATAATCCTAGCAGATGGTAATAGTCTGCGTCAAAGTGTAGTAGATAATGGATGTAAAATATTATTCATTGCAGGAGGAAGTACAGGAGCAGTTAACGATATTGAACGGATATATGATGAATGGAATACATATCAGTGTGGAAGCACAATTATATATCATGCCGTTTCATTTGGCGGAGTATATGATGTGAATGGCGAAATAATTTATTCTCTTGGAGGAGAAGGAGTAGAATATATAAGGGACATTACAGATTCTCGTCATAGATCTCCAATGAGTAGAGCTATTATGAGTAAGTTTTTTGAATTTGTCACAGAAAGATACTCTAGGTTTTAGGAGAGAAACGCAATGAGAAGGAAAGAAGTGTTTGTCATAGGGCTTGGAAATCCTGGGAACGCGGCCTCAATAGATTCTAGGCATAACGTTGGACAACTTGCCGTCGGTAGAGCACTTGCAATATATGGTGACTTACGTCCTCCAGGATCTGAGTCTCATAGGGACCGAATACAAAATGAAGATATTAAATTAAAATTGAGAAGAGCACCTATGTCAGTAAAAGATACAAGTATATTAAAATTTGGAGAGAATCGAAGATCATATAAATATTACAGATCAACCGTGCTGCTCTATGGAATGACCATCAATTTTATAGAACCGGTTAATGTATATATGAACAGTTCTGGAAGATTTATACGTGCGCTTAGATTAGATACAGATGAGTTTCTAGAAAATTTACTTATTATTCATGATGATATAGATTTACCAATTGGACGAGTGAGATTCCGTACTGGGGGAGGGGACGGGGGACACAATGGAATAAAGAATATACGAGTAAATTTAGGAGATGATTTCTCTAGATTAAAAGTAGGAGTTGGAAGACCAACAGATGATACAGTAGAACAATATCTAACTAGAGAAATGTCACTTAAACATAGGAAGCATATTAATAAGGTAATAGATACTATATTGAAAAAGTGTATGCTCGATTGGGCATTATATGGAACAGCGCATTGTTCTGTTAAGTACAACAAACTATTTGTTAATGGAAGTGGTAATGTTACTACATGGAAGAAACATCAAAAGGAGCTTGAAGAACTTGTGCGAAAAGAAGTCTGAAGACACACCAACTAATGCATTAAAAGAAATGATTGAAAAACGCGGGGAGATATCTGGAATGGCCCAAAAGAGCTCCAATGTAATAAGAATAATGATGTCTCTATTGGCATCAAGAGCATTGGATGTTTCAAATTCTATGGCAGCCCTTCATGCAGTGAATGATTTGTATGACGGCGACACAGAAGAAGCTATGAAAAGTAGACGGAATGAGTATGTGAAACAATATCTATTAGCAGTTAAGTCATTTAAATCATTAGAAAGAAAAATACATGACGATGTTGCTCCAACATTTTTTGATAATGTTGCAGTGCTTTTTCCAGATGAAATATTCACGTTGTTCCGAGATGAGATGTTAGTATATAAGGAAAGAGAATTAGGGTTACCTGTTGACCCATCAGAAGTCCCATCACTTGATGAAATGAGAGCATTCTTTAATGTATTTCCAGAAGAGTCATTACGAAGTAGTATAAATGATAGTTTTAGTCCACTTACTGGATCAGATGAAGATTAAGAAGTAATTATTCGTGTCTGGGGCTCTCTAGTTAGAGGGTCCCAGACATAATTAGCAGTATCAACAATAAATATATTATTTTTTATTGTTGAAAATATAATGAGGACAAACTATTAGATGTATGATAGTTCGAAGTTACAATGTGAGGAGAGTAAAATGAAAAGAATCTTAGCAAGTTTTCTTATTGTAATCGCCAGTATATTTATACTATCTGGTTGCAAAACGCCATCAGCGGTCCAAGATGCGAATCAGGTATCGATAATGTATCTACATTTAATTCAAGAGGATGTAAATATTACAATTGATGCATTGTCTGAAGCAGCTAAAGAAGAATCTACAAGATATTATGATTTATGGTTAGAGGGTACTGAGAAATTAATTATCAGCAATTCAATGACTCCACAAGAAGCCATAGATGATTATAAAACAGCATTAGAGAGCGCAGCCACTCAGGTAGATGCCGCCAGTGACACGTATGACGATCTATCAAGAGAAATAAAGAGCGAAATTCAGAATAAAATAGTTAGAGCACAGAAATTAGCAGAGAAAATAGCAGAATATCATCAAAGTGGTAGCATTTCGGCTGAAGATTTTGATGAAATTCTAAATGAAAGTGCAGAATTTGCAATTGAGATGGCAGAAGTAAGAAAAAATAGAGAAAAAGCCGTTGAATCTGCAAATGATGGCAAAGGTAGTGATTTATTGAATATTATTAAAAATAATGTGCTAAAAGGAATGGTTCCTAAAGAAAAATAGGAAAAAGGAGTAGAAAATGGATGAAAGTTTAGTTGATTTAATTGCTGAATCTCTTATTGCAGTGGCCAAGGGCGTCGCCGTAGAAGAAAAGAAGGTAGTAGCTGATAAGAGCTATCTAAATGCTCCTGAGTGGACTCCACCGGCCTCTGTGGTGAACGTAAAGCTAACAGAAGACCCTTTGTCAAAAGAGGAATACCAGGGATTACTAGATAGGGTGGACGTTGCTATCGAACAAGAGACAGCACTGAAGGAAGGTCTATCAATCGCTGCTGAAGTACTAAATAAATTAAAAACAGTACTCCCATTATTTATATAACTGAGGTAAGTAATATGTATGTATCCGAACAATTCATAAATAATTTACAAGAGAAGGGGCGCTTTGTTAGGGTTGCTAAGAAGCTATTCAAAAAGAAAAAACCTGAAGCACCACCTCCACCAAAAGGCATTAAAGAAAAACTTCAGCGTAAGTTTGCATCAATGAAAAATAATGCTGCTGAAAAAGCGAAAAAGAAAAAGAGAAAAAATACTATGCATGCGACAGCTGGAGTCGGAGTAGTTGGGATGGCTGCATTAGGAGCCCAAGACAGGCACTAAAATATTAAGGTAGGATTTTAAAATGAGTAATGATTATAGAATATTTATTCACGTTGATGGAAATAGTCCTGGAGAATATACATATGGAGATTTATATTTTGAATATAAACCATATTATATAGAGCGGACTAATAATGGTAAAACATTATTTGCACAAACCGCATCAGTAGAAGGAAAGTCTGCTTACTTAGATCCAGGCCATCCTGATAGATCGTCTATTACAAATTATACAATTGAAGATAGAAGCTCTGTTAAAACCCTACGAGTTAGAGCATCTAGATCAGATGATGGATTGAGGTTGGAAAAACATATCACAATACATCCCCCAAAATCCAGCAGTCTCGATAAAGGACAATATCATCGAGGTGCTCATGTAAAAGTATCTATAAATTATGACAATACAAAATATTCATTAGTTGGTTGGAAAAAAGATGGAATTTTATGGTTAGAAACAACTGGGGATTCATCTAGTGTATACACTAACGACAATATCAAAATAGAGATGAATAGTAATATAACATTAGAGGCCTTATTTGTAGAGCAACCGGAAGCGGTGTTAAATAATAATGGGTCAATTACACAGACAGACACCCACTCTACAAGCGGTGTCTTAAATAAATTAGGTACGTTTGATTCTGGAGGAGTAGTTGTAGATCAACTGATGGCATCAGTGTCATCAAATGTGTTTGATCATCCTGGAACAGTAATTAGAAGTCCGTTAGTTCTAAACTATCAAGGTCCATATACTGCACTCGAATCATTAAGTATAAAAGAAGAAATAGTTCAAACGATAGGTAGAAAAAATAGTACAGCTGGTGGACCACTAATTAATAGGGGCGATCTAACTGTACTTGAAACAAGAGAACAATCTTGTAGACTGCTATATCCCGCTAGTGAAAGTGAATTTAGATCCTGTATGGGTGACTTATACAATCAACTTTAGGAGGAATTTAATGAGTTGGGTTTCACATAGACTAATTATGCATAATGACCCTAATACGTCCTTATCGCTCAATGTCTATCTCGAATCAGGAGTATTTGTTGAGAACGTTGGATACGAAAAGAAAAACTATGTTCCTGTTCGGTTAATGTTTCAAATAGTAGAATTTAAGAAAGAAACTAATTACTCTAAAATAGAACTTAATTATCCTGAACTAGTAGAATTGAATAGTAAAATTAGTAGGGCGTTGAGAAAACTTGACATCCTCTACGATAATAAAGAAAAAATAACTATTGCGAAGTATACAGCGAAAGCTAAAAAACTTTTAACATTCACATTTAAAAGAAATCAAAATAAAGAGGGTGGAATATCTATTAAGATAGATGACCAGAATGGTTCATTTGAAATAATGTTATCATTCACTACATTCCTGACTATAACTGAAGCGTTATCATCCATGGTAAGCAACTTCCCAGTTGTCTCTACAAATATGATGATAATTTCAAATCAAGAAAGAATACTAGAGTCGTTAGATAGGTTAGGATCCATACAACCAATCGCTACACCTCGACCCGAACGACAACAAGAAAAAGTAATAGCAACCTCTAGTGCTGATGACTTCGATATAGTTAAAGAAGAGCCTAAAGTTGCAGCATCCTCTGGATTTGATGTGGAGGGGTTAGACCTCGACGCACTTAAAACTCAAATCACTGACGGGATAACCGATGGGATAGAGGACGAAGTATCTGATGACCGGTTTTTTCGGGTAGTACTTAAAAATGATTTAACTAATCTAAAAAGTTGGACGACTTCTGTGCTCTGTACAGGAAAAGACACAGAAGCTATCATGTTTAGTCCATTATATGCATTATTACGCAGTTCAATGAGTTTTAAAGATTTTAGTGAGCTTGAATTTAGAAAATCCTTCTTTAGTTATCAAGCAACACTACTAAAAGAAATTAAAGATCGTTCATTAAAGTATGTTTCGGGGGAATCTAAAGGATTTGGTATAATTCCCAACTATTCATTGAATTTTACAACTTCAGAATCGAAAAAAGTTTTTAGAACTGCATTAGAATTATTCACTACCTTAGTAATTTATAGTAAAATAGCAATAGAAATATCTAGAATTAACAACTATGAAGTTAAAAATGATGCAGATGGTTATATCATCGCACAATTTATACTAAATTCGACATTATCCCCACTAATAAAATCAATTTCAGAGAATTATAGAGATAAATTCTTAATGGATGCACTAAATCAGTTCATTAGCATAAATGAATCAAGTATCATGACTAAAATTAGTACCGAATTTAATCAAATAACTGGTAAAAATTTATCAATTTCTGTCAAAGAATTCGAAATTATGGCTGAAAAGCTAATCAATTCAGCTGAAAATAACAAAGATATAGAAGTTTTTCAAGAAAATATAACAAATATCGAAGATGTAAGGGATTTCTTTAATTCTATTGAAGAAATAGAAGAAGATGATGTCCCTGAAGAAGAATTTCAAGTAGATACAATGGAAATTTTAAAAATAATGGATGAATAATTACAAATGTCTTTCAAATCGAAAATATTAAACATAAAGTTATCCCCAATGTGTAACAGGTCTCTTGTTTATACTACGTACCCTGCTGGTGTTCCAGTACATTTCTCTGTTAAGTTTCACAAAACTAACCCAGGGATTCAATTTGACGTTGGGAATAAAAACAAGGTTATAGAATCAGGAGAGGCAGTTGTTCGGATGTTTAGAAATCTGAACAACTGTCTGTTCTGTAACATATTCTTAGATCTTGAGACTATACAGACAGGTAAACATGACTATAAAAATAGGTTTTCTTCGGTAAGGAAGCACTATAAAGATAAAGTCTTTAGATTCATAAATGAAAGATTAGATTTACATAGTAGTAATAATGGAAAAAATAGTTATCATAATAGTATAGGTGTATCGGGATGGAAAATCCATGGGCTGGAGGATGACCTACTTTTTTATTTCGTTCAAAGAAACTTTTTCAATAAGATAACTGCAACAAATATAATAAGAACTGCAGGATTACAGTTCTCCACGGCTAGAGGATTGAAATCTTTAGAAAATTATAAAGATGACTCTGAAAACTTCTTTAGAAAAGTTAATGAAAGTGATAATATGCAATTTCTTAATGAGGCTTTCAAAGAATAGGAGAATATAATGGCAGAAGAACCACTAAATCACCACATATCACCAAACATGGCGCATCACTATTATATTAATAATGTATTTAGTGCTTTTATACGTGGGATCGCAGATTATTTTAAAACAGAATGGTTTGATGGTAGAAATAAAGATATTGTAATATCTACATATGAAAAAGCAGTAGAACATTTTAGAAACCGTCAGAACTTTGGAGGAGAGAAATTTTCTCCCAAATATCCATTTATAACATTCAATCCAGAGATTGACTTCGAGCCAGATGACCCTATGGGGAAATTCTTTCACAATTATCCAATATACAAAGGTTATTCTTCACAAATAGCTGCTAATTTATATAGTCCTTATATTTTTGAAGATGATAATGTGACTATTTCTGCAGTTATGAATAGATATAAAGGAAACTTTGAAATGATATTGTGGGCTAGTTCTGTATATGAGCTAATAGATTTTAAGGCGTATACATATCAGTTTTTTGGTGGTATGAATCGCCCAATATATCCTGCTATAATCGAATCATACCTTACTCTACCAGATGAATTTATATATTATACATATGATAACCCATATACAGCAGAAAAATACAATCTAGATTGGGAAAAATCAACTGGAGAAATAAATCTATTTAAAAACATCAACCAGAACAAGATGGTGTTTCCCTTTGTTCTGAGACCTTGGATTAAACTAACTGGTGCCAGCGATGGTTCAGAAAAGTATGGTGGTTCTGGAGATGAAATCGGAGATCATAGATTAGTTATTAATATGGAATGGGAAGTAACATTACCGACCCATATGATAATGAGAGCAAGGAAGTTTCCAGATAGGTGTCATAAATTTCAGATGGATATACAAGTATCATCAAGATATATTCCACTAGCAAATGATTCAAGTACCCAGTATCCTGTAGCAGATGAAGTGACCGTTGTTTATGATGACATGATTGATTCGACTGCATCAGCTGAAGAAGCAATGGTATCAGTTGACCTAATTTATCACGATGCATATCAGTATGTTTGGACACAAGAGGATTACGATCTAGCAAATTCAACTACAGTGGCCGACAAGGATAAAAAGATCTCTTTAGATATTCCGAGAGAACCAACGGACTGTGTGTATCTAAAAGTGTATGGTAAGTATGGGGAGCTAGTTCGAGACTTCTATTGGAATGTGGTATCACAAAACCAATTAGAATTGGTAGCATTTAATTTAAATTCATTAGAAGTAGATGATATATTAATGATTGTATATTATACAGAAAATGATTAGGAGAGATTTGGAGAATAAATAATGTCTAAAAAACTTTCATATGAATATGTAAAGCAATATTTTGAAGAAAATAGTTGCGAATTATTAGAAAGGGAATATGATAATTGTATGATTAAAATGAAATATAAATGTTCTTGTGGAAGAATAAGTAAAATAAGTTTTAATAATTTTAAAAGTAAACATAGATGTAGTGATTGTGGTGGGAATGAAAAACATTCTTATGAATATATAAAACAATATTTTAAAGATAATAATTGTGAATTATTAGAAAAAGAATATATTAATAATAAAACTAACATGAAATATAAATGTGAATGTGAAATATTACTAGGATATTCTAGAAAAGATATTTTAGAGTATCTTAAGAAGGATCCAAATTTTGATAACTGGGTAAAGAATTCATCCAGCTGGCACATAGATCATATTATTCCAATAAAAGCATTTGTAGAAAATGAAATAACTAATCCGAAAATAATAAACGCTTTAGATAATTTAAGAATTATACACTGGAAAGAAAATTTACAAAAAGGTGCTACATTTAATAAGAATGAACTTCAAAGTTATGTGCAATCGAAAGGTATATTATGATAAAATATGTCAAAGGTGATTTGTTCCTAACAGACTGCAATTCTATTTGCCATGGCGTGTCGTGCGCTGGTGTGATGGGAGTCGGGGTTGCTAAGAGAATGAAAGAAAGATACCCTGCTAATTTCAAATACTATCATAACCAATATAAATTTAAAAAATTGAAACCAGGTGAAGTATATATCTTTGCAGGATATCCTAGAAAAATTATAAATCTTACAACTCAAAGTCAATATGGTAGAAAGAGAATTAAGTATGCGACATTGGAAAATATTAAATCTTGTTTTTTGAAACTTAAATTATTACTACCAGAATATAATAAGGTGATAGTTAAAAAGGGAAGCGGACCCATACAAAGTATTGCTCTTCCTAGAATAGGATCTGGATATGGCGGACTTAATTGGAAAGATGTTAAAAATCTTATAGATACTCATCTCTCTGATACAGTACCCATAGTAGTATTTGAAGATTTTAAATATGGAATGAAGGCAGAAGAAGAAAATGAATTTCTGTCAAAGGAGCTGAATTAAAAAAATGGGTGCAAGTAAAAGAATAGTTCAGATTTTAGAGGAAGCATTTAAGGCAGCAGTAGTTGATGCTATTGTATGCGATGAGACTGAAACCAAAGGTAGTTCTTGGATAAGGATCACCCTAAAAGATAGTGGGCCTTTCTTTATATTATGTAGAGCACTAGGCATTAATGATAACATGCGATCTAAAAAGGGTGGAATTCTTCATATTTATGTATCTCATAATCCGTGTCAAGAACAAAATAGAGCATATGCAAAAGCTTTTACCAAGATTTTAAATGATCATGATATTACTGCAACTGTAGAAGATCCAGAATCTGGATCAATTCCAGAAGAAGTAAAGAAGCAGTTAAAGAAAAAAATACAAGAGGCTCAGGAAATACATAAGAGACTCGGAAAAATAAAAGACGAGGACCTGGAAGATTTTCAAGAGGACGAGTGTTATGAAGATACAGAAGAGGACGATGAATAGAAAGGACGAATGATGGTTACTCAAAGTGTACAAGAAATTCTTGATGCGATGGAGAAAGTCAAAGACGTAGATTTTAGACCATTAGGTCCGCCACTTGACGCAGAGGAACGTAGGAAGCGTGTACTGGATCTATGTGAGAGATGGAAAGATGCGCCATATATTGGTGAAGATGAATTTTTAAAGTTGGAAGGAAGATAATGAACAGGGAAGAACTCAATAAAATATTTGAGGAGACAGTACAAGAATGCCGGGAAATTTTATTTTCTAAGAATATGGAATATAGTAGAGATTCGAATGCTCTTGAAAACTTTGATGTTACATCGGCTGCGGCTGGTATAACAGAACTTCAGGCTCTGTACGTTTTCCTCAGAAAGCATATAAATAGTATAGAAACATATATAAGAGAAGGTGAAACATATTCAGATGAAACTATACAAGGTAGAGTGTACGATTGTATCAATTACCTAATTTTATTCAATGCACTTCTTAAAAGAGAAGAATTAAGAAATAAAACTGAGAAAGTAGAGAAGGATAAGATATTATTAGAATAAATAATATTAATTAAAAATTATGGGTAAAAAATTAACTTATGAATATGTTAAACAATACTTTAAAGATAATAATTGTGAATTGTTAGAAGATGAATATATTAATTCTAGGACTAAAATGAAATATAAGTGTTCATGTGGGAATACATCTGAGATTAGATTTAGTGATTTTAAAAACGGTCATAGATGTAATAAATGTGGGACTAAAAGGACCCGTGATAAATTAAGTCATAGTTATAAATATATAAAGCAATTATTTAAAGATCAGGGGTGTGAATTATTAGAAAAAGATTATGTTGATAATCATACTAATATGAAATATATATGTTCTTGCGGTAACTCTGCAGAAATAACTTTTAACAGATTTCAATATGGACATAGATGTATGAGATGTGGAAATGATAAGATATCAGGTCATAATCATCATAATTGGAACCCTGATAGAAATGTTGTTAGGAAGACAAAAGAGATACACAACTTAAGTGCGTCATATAAAAATAACTACAGAAAGAAACATAACATCTAAAGACGTGCATATAGATCATATAATTCCGGTAAAAGCATTTGTGGAAAATGGGATATTTGATTTAGATATAATCAATGATGATAAAAATTTACAGTTGCTTTCCAGTAGGGAAAATTTAAGTAAAAGTGGTAAATATAATCAGGAAGATCTTGTAATATTTTTAAAGGAAAGGGTATCGGTATAAATGAGAGTTGAGAATACATTATTTGTTGAGAAGTATAGACCTAAATCATTAGATGAAATGATTCTTAGTGATGATTATAGAAAAATATTTGAAGAGTTTATAAATAAGAAAGAAATTCCAAATCTACTTTTATTTGGTCCGCCGGGCGGCGGAAAAACTACGATTGCTAGAATTTTAATTCATGAGATAATGCCAGATAATATTGACGTTCTATTTTTAAACGGGAGTGTCACCACTGGAGTGGACGTGCAGAGAGACCTTGTGGAAGAATTTCTTTCCGTTGCGAGTATAAGCGGATGCAATTATAAAATAGTATTTATAGATGAGGCTGAGATGCTCAGTATAAATGCACAAAAAGCATTGAAGAGTATCACGGAAGAATTTACGGCGTATGGACGTTTTATATTCACTACAAATGACCCATCAAAAATAATAGACCCGCTACATTCACGATTCCAAGCATTTCAATTCAATAGTTTGAATAAAGAGTTTGTAAAATATCATGTGTTTACTGTATTATCTGCAGAAGAAATTACATATGATGTAGAGGTAGTAGAAAAAACAATAAACACATTTTATCCTGATGTTAGAAAAATTCTAGGGACAATACAATCTAGAATAGTTAATAAAGAATTAATTATAAATAAAGAAGATTTAAATTCCACAGAATTATTAATTGTAGAAAAAGTTAAAGTCATGGTAGATCGAATCTTGAATGGGAATAGTGCAAGTGAGTCAGCTATACAAAAAATAATTTCTGAAGAAGATGTTGATTTCTTTAATTTGTATAGAGAGTTGTTTAAATCACCCGATATTCCTCCGTATATAAAAATTGTTGTAAATAAATATGCAATTTCTCATATGAATGCTATGATATCAGAGATGAATTTTATGTCTTTTGTTTATGAAACTATGAAAATCGCGTCTCACGTAAAATCACTGAAAGGGAAGTAGTGGTATATAAGAATCTGGAAAAGTTAAGGTCTTTTTTAGACAAGAAGACCGGCTTAGCATATTTTAATGGATCGCATAGTGAATTAATTTGTAGATGTCCTTCTTGCGAACCAGATTCTAAAAGAAGACATGGACATTTATATATTAGTACACACGAACCACTTTTTAACTGTTTTAAATGTAATTATAAGGGGCTTGTAACCAAATTATTAAGACTTTTGGACGAAAATCCAGAAGATTACCTATATTTAGACAAAATTAAGATAAAAAATAGTGAATTTTCATTAAATCGCCCCATTTTTGAAGTAAAAACTTATGATATTCCAGAAGACACTAAGCTATCTAAAATAAAACGGGCGTATTTAAAGACGAGATTAGGGGTTGATTTAGATGAGGCGAAGGTGCCGAATCTAATAATTGATCTTGAGCGGTTCATAAACATTAACAATCTTAGTATACCTGATTCGGTATTGGGACTATATCCATACTTATGTGAGAACTTTATTGGATTCTTATGCAATAGAGGTACACTAATAATATTAAGAAATGTAGACTGTAATGCTAAAATATCCCATTTTCGGTTAAAAATAGGAGAAATTGGTATTTTTAGTGACTTTTATGGGTTAAAAATAGGACCAAGGCGACCAAATCTTAATAAAATCGTACTTTGTGAAGGAATCTTTGATGTTTTATCGTCGAAGTCAAGGACTGAACTTGATAATATACTTGGTGGTACTCATTTCCTTTCTGCGGTATTAGGAAGACATTATTATAATACCTTCACATCTATTTTAGATTATTGCAAATTAACGATGGCGGACGTAGTTATTCTTGGGGATAATGATGTCCCAATAAAAGAATACGATTTTATAAGAAATCATCCATCTGTAGTAGGATTTAATCTATATATAAATAAAATTGGTCATGATTTTGCAACTAAAAATATAGAACCATTGAAAGTAGTTACTGGAAAACCAAATAGGAGAGTGTAATGAGTAGTGGACCAAATCTACATAAGATTATAAATGTCTTTACCCAAACGAAAGTTGATGGTAAAGAAGTGGAGTTTGAGAAAACTCCTATCGAACTTGTTAAGTTTGCAAAGGAGAACGATGAATTATATAGATTTAAAAAAGATATATGGTTTTGTTGTTACCTCACCAAATATAACAAAGAACCGTCTGTAGTACTTCTATTTACTATGAAACTACCAGGATCCCTATCTGGATCTAGCAGTTCAAGTGAAATTGTTATGAACCTAGTACATATACTAGAAAACTTTCTAACCCCGATAGATGAATTTCATTTTGAAAGGAGCATAGATGAGAACAAAAAAGAAAATATTGCTATTTTAAGAATTACTAAGATAATAAGAGAAGATAATATAATTTAATAGGTAATATAATGGAAACAAAAAATATTAATGGCAATCAAACTCCGAACGGTTGGACAGAATGGGGCAAGTATGTTCTCAAAACACTTGAGAGTATTACTAATAGATTAGATGATCTGCAAAAGGAATTGCAGGAGAATAGACTTGAACTAAATGATTATGGACATAAAGTAAAAGAAGAGATTAAAAAAGAAGTAGAAGGTTTTTATAAGAATTGTGATTTAAAATGTGGCGGACTCTCAAAAGATATATTATCAATCACATCAACTGTTACTGAGAAAATAGCAGGAGATATTGAAAAATCAAATATGGTTTTTGAAGAAAAGATTAATATTACATCTAAAAAAATAGATAAATTTATTGCAGAAACTAATACTTTAGACGACAAGGTCGCTGCCGTCGATAAAGAAGTCACAATATTAAAAGTTAAAGCTGGATTTATAGGAGGAATTGCTGCGCTTATAACCTCTGCTTTGGTATCTATTGTGCTCATGCTTTTAAAAGGATACTTCTTTGGAGGTTAATATATGCTTACCAAAGCCGACACCACCCGAAGTATGATTAAAGATAGGATTGAATTCTTAGTCTCAGGAGAAACTAAGATTGTTAGTATTAGAGATACTGTCGCAGGAATAATAGATACTGTAAAAATATTTAACGATTCAGATTTTTTAAAAAATTTATCAGACGAATAATAAATATTTGGGAGGGTGACACCGTGAAAGATTTTGAGTGTTCGTCTTGTGGTTGGTGGGATATAGCTATGAAATATTCTCCCACTGTTATTAAATGTACCAAATGTGGATGTGTACTCCTAAAAAAGAAATTACAATATGTAGTTAAAATAAAGTGGCATTAAAAAGGAAGATAGTATGACGTATAAACCATCATTTAGAAAATACAAAGCCCTTAAAGTTAAAAAACCAAAAAGAAATATTAGGGCCACTGATAAGCGAGGGCAAGTAACTATAAAAGGAAAATCTATATCAATTACTGAAGTTGAGAAGCTACATCAAAATAAAAAGGTAAGGAAACCTAAAACTATATATAGAAATAGAACAAGATCTGATGAACACAGACATTATCCATTAAATATAGTGGTTGTTGCATATAATGAATTAGAATATACTATGAAATGTGTAGAATCTATCAGAAAGAATACAAAAGGATCATATGCCCTCTATTTAGTAGACAATGGGTCAGATGATAAAACATATAAATACTTTAGGACTGTTAAAAATGCAAATATTATAAGGATTGATAAGAATCGGGGATATGCATATGGATGCAATGAAGCATTGCGTAAGATATTTCGTGGTGATGTGATTATATTAAATAGCAATATAATTGTTCCAAAAAATTGGACCACCCACCTTTTAAATGTTTTAAATTCTAATGAAAATATAGGTATGGTTGGTCCAGTGTCCAATGATATTAAAGGGGCACAGAATATAAATGTAGATATTAATTGTTCGCCTCAGGAGATTAATAAATTATCTGATAAGATTCAGATGAGTGCAGGAACTGCCAAAATTAAAGTAGATAATATTTGTGGACATTGTGTTGTTATACGTGGAGATGTATTTAAACAAATTGGATTATTTGATCCCGTATTTGTATGTGATACCTTCGGAAATAATGATTACTGTAAGAGAGTAAAACTAATGGGGAAAGAGATAGTAATTTCAAAGGGATCGTTTGTTTACCATTGCACCAACGAATCACCTATTAGTATTGATGAAAAAGAATATACAAAACGGTTCGAATTTAACACAGGATTAACTCAAAAGAAATGGAATAATAAAGGAGTTGATCTTGATAGTACGTTAATATTAGATATGGATGAATACGAGGACCTTGTATCTATTATAACACCATGCTTCAATAGTCATAACTTTATAGAAGCATGTGTAAATTCTGTCCTTACCCAAACTCATAAAAATATTGAAATGATAATAGTTGATGATGGATCTAATGCAGAGACAAAAAGAAAACTAAAGATGTGTGTTGATAAAAGCGAGCGTATTAAGTTAATAACTAATCCTATAAATAAGGGGAGATCGTTCTCTAGGAATAGAGCTATAGAAAATGCTAAAGGAAAATATATCCTCCCTCTTGATTCTGATGATCTTATACATAGACAGTGTGTTGCAATATTAGTGAAGCATATGAAAGAAAATGATGATGCGAAAATTTGTTATCCTTTAACAAAGGAATTTGGAAATTGTAATAAAATATGGTTTTATCCTTATAGAAAAGATTTACTAGTTCAACAAAATTTATTACCATGCACCTCTATGTTCTTAAAGGATGCTTGGATAAACTGTGGTGGGTATGATATAAGGGTGGATGGATACGAAGACTGGGACTTTTGGTTGAGAATGTATGATAGTAATACAAGGGCAATTGGTGTACCAGAACCAATATTTTTTTATAGAAAACACAATACTAATTCTGCCAATGGTATAGATAGAAAACATGGGCACGATATAGTAACCAAAATTAAATCATTCCACCCTAAATTATTTGGATAGTAAAATGAAAATTTTATTCTGTACATATGAAATGTCTGATTATGGATTAGATCTATTATATGATGGATTGTGTAAATTATTAGGACCTGATAAAATATTCGAGTATCCAGTAAAACCATATTATCATGGCACAAGAGACGGAAGGTTTGCAAGATACCCTCAGTTTTTCAAATACCCATTAAAACATTCAAATGCTGATATAGATCGTAAACTAAGAAGAGATTTTTTCGATGTTATATTAGTAGGGTGTAGATCAAAAAATGATTTCACATATCCCGATGCGGTTAATGTAAATCATGAATATGTAATGATCAAAGAATTAATAAAACTGAAGTCAAAAAAGATACCTACTTTCTTAGTAGATCAAGATGACTTCCCACCAATTAATAACACTCTCTTTAAAAAAGAGATACCTAATTCTCTTGCTTATTTTAAGCGAGAGTATAGAAAGGATGTACACCATCCTAATAACATACACCCCCTCCCATTTTCTTTTTCTACAGATTTTATGCCAAACAGTAGATCTAAAATAAAAAATAGGATTTTGTTCTGGGCAGGGGATATAAATACAGATCATAGACGACAATATATTGAGAGAATGAAACAAGAACTCAAGTTAGATTACAATAAGAAGTTTCCCCCTAATGAGTTCCATTCAATTTTAAGTAAATCTAGAATGGCTTTAAATCTTTTTGGATTTGGAAACGATACTGTTAGATATTATGAGATACCAGTATATGGTGCTATGTTATTCTCTATGAAATCAAACAACTTAATTCAACATGATTTTATTAACAATAAATCTGCTATTCTTTTTTCGTCCCCTCAAGAAATGGTGGATAAATTTAAATTTTATAGGAAGAAGCATCTTCTTATAGAGAAGATATCAACTGAAGGGTTTAAACATGTTAGAAGATATCATAATAGTAAAACAAGGGCTGAACAGTTTATGAAAATAGTTAGGAATTATAATGGAAAGAAATAAAATATCAGTAGTTATACCTTGTTATAATTATGGGAGATTTATTGTTAGGTGTGTTAACTCAGTATTAATGCAGACATATAAAAATTATGAAATTATTATCGTGGATGATTACTCAGATGAGAAAACACGAACACTAATAAAACAACAAAGAGCTAAGAACAAAAAAATAATAAAAACTATTTTTAATTCTAAAAATTTAGGAACAGCTACATCTAGAAATAAAGGAATTGAACGAGCATCTGGTGATTATATTTTGCTATTAGATGCAGATGATTACCTTCTTACAAGATGCTTAGAAAAATTAATAGTTGCTCATAAAAAGTATGAAGAAGACATAATATACTCTAAAAATATTAGATTATCTGCTACAGGTACTAGAACTGGTGTGGAGGGACAAAGCTATTCAATTGAGAGATTAAAAAATTATGAATGTGTTATGTTCGTAACATCATTATTTAAGAAAGAGCATTGGAACGAGGTCGGTAGATTTGATACATCTATGGTAGCATGTGAAGATTGGGAATTCTGGATTAATATGGCGAAACATAGTCATTATGGTAAGTTGATAGACGATATACTATGGTGTAGAACAGATCATAAAACTTCTAAATTTGAAACAACTGATTCACATCGTATGGATGAGGTAGTAAGACAACTCAGAGAAAAACATCATCCTGGTTTTTTAAATGAGCAACGAAATTGGAAAAAGAAAAATAGAAGAACTATAAGTACACCTATCAATAAACAACGAAGTTTATTGATCAAAAAATATGAAATAACTTCTAGAAATAAAGAAAGGGTAAAATAGTGTTTGATAAAAAATATTCATCTTTGAAAAAAAGACATCTACAATTAAGAGAACATCTTGGAATAAGAACAGGAGTAGTTAAAAAAATAGAGAAAAACTCAACTAATACAGTAGGTATTATTATTCCTGCATTTAATCAATTAGCTTATTGTAAGAAATGTATTAACTCTGTGATTCACAATACTAAACAATCATATAAATTAATTTTGGTAAATAATGGGTCTACCGATGGGATAGCACATTATTTTGATACAATAGAAGATGCAGAGGTAATACATTCATCTAAGAATCTAGGGTTTCCTGCAGGAGTTAACCTAGGTATAAAAAGACATCTTGCTCTAGGCTTAGGGCACTGTGTATTATTAAATACTGATACAGTTGTAACTCCTGGATGGCTGAAGCGGTTAACTAGCTACTTCCCTTCTGATCCAAAGTTAGGAATGATTGGCCCTAGAACAAATTGTGCTGGATCAAAGCAACAATTACATGGTATTGGGGAGTTAAACAAACCTAAAGAAATTAATGATTTTGGAAAACAATTAAGATTAAATCATGCTGGGCAATTAGAAGATATAAATGTTCTTATAGGATTTTGTGTAGTAATAAGAAAAAATGTATTGAGAGAAGTTGGACTACTTGATGAAAGATTTGGGTTAGGTAACTGTGATGATGACGATTATTGTAAAAGAGTAAAGATGGCAGGATATGACCTCAAAATGGCTAAGGATGTATATGTTCATCATTATGGAAGTAAAACATTTCAAGCAATGAAAGTAGATCGTGGGACTTTGATTAAAGAAAATAGAAAGAAATTTCAAGAGAAGTGGAAAAAAGGAATGAAGAATGAAAAATAGAGCAATAGTAACTGTTACAGGAGGCGAGCCGTCATATAATGAGTTAGCAACAATAACCCATTTTTTCATGAAACTTTATGCTAAAAAAGTTAATGCTGATTTTATTGTTTGGAATAATGTAGAGCAGCATAAATTTCCTCATTATAAAAAATTATTTATAGGGGATTTATTAGAACATTATAATCGGGTATTATATTTAGATACAGATATACTAGTTAAACTAGATTCGCCAGATATATTTAATATAGTTCCCCCAGAAAAATTGGGGATGTATAATGAAGGTAGAGAATATAACGATCTTATCTCACAAAAAAGAATAGGGTCCTTTACGCAAGAATACAATAAAGTATTACTGGCGCATGGATTCCCTCCTGCAGACATTAGTAATTGGAGTGGAAAAAGTGAATTTAATACTGGGGTAATCGTTGCATCAAAAAAACACATAACTTTATTTAGAGCACCCCTTAAAGAAATGATGGTTAAGGGTCTAAGAGATCAATCATATATTAACATGCGAGTAATATCTAGGAAGGTTCCTATGATGGATATAGGGATCGATTTTAATTGTAAGTTCAATCATAAGAAGCCTGCTGAAAAGGCACACTTTATACATTTTATACATGTTATTGGGTATAAAGCAAGACAAGAAGAATTAGAGAAATTTGTTAAGGTCCAATATGGGGAAAAAAGGGTCCGCGAAATATACTGTGGAAAAATCGGTCAACCCCTAAAGGAAATCGCTCCACCAAAAGAAGAAGAAGAGAAAAATATAGAAGAAGGAAATTCATCGGAAGAAAAAGATAATGAATAAACTTTTTTGTATTGGGCTCTCTAGAACAGGAACAACCAGTATTCATAAAGCTTTAAATATATTAGGAATAAATAGCTTTCATTTTCCTACTAACAATAGGCAAATAAAATCTCATAAAGCATTATCAGATATTACAATTTCATATAGATTTGAACAGTTAGATAAAAAATATCCAAATTCTAAGTTTATATTTACGACAAGGGATATAGAAGGTTGGTTAAAATCATGTAAATATCACTTCGAAGTAAGATCAAGTATGTCTAATATAAAATCTGGAAAATGGAAAAAAATATTATCAAAAGCAAGGAAGGATATGTATGGGATAGATTTTTATAATGAAAAAGTTTGGAGAGATGTATGTATCAGGCATACTGATTATGTTAAAGAATATTTTAAAAATAGAGGCGATGATTTATTAATTATAGATATATGCTCTGGTGAAGGATGGAAAAAAATCTGCCCATTTTTGAATTGTAGCATACCAAATAAGGAGTTTCCGCATGCCTTCAGAACAAAATAAGAATTTTGCTATAATCTTTCCCGGAAGGACAGGATGCACGTTTACTATGCACTCTATAAATAAAAATAAAAATGTATCTATTCTATTAGAACCATTGCCAAATAATGCTAGAGAAATAATAGAGCAATATAATAAGGAATCAAATACTGATTACAAGTTGATAAACATTAAGCGTGCTGTGGAGAGCAACACCGTACCATATGGTATGTCTCTTCTTATGAAACTAATAGCCAAGAGTCAAGAAAATATACTGAGAGATTTCTACTCTAGAAAAAGACCCACGACCGAAGTATGTGGAACAAACATTCAACTAGCAGATGTAATGGACCATGATAAATTTATAAAAATGATGCAAGAATATAATGTACAAATTATAGTATATACTCGTCAAAATATTATTAAACATTATGTATCGTGGAGAAATCTTAGAATAAGAATAAAACACGGAAACAAACAAGTTGAACCATATACTGTGGATATAGATCACTTAAAATTATACTTAGCTAAAGAAAACGTTAATGATAAACATGTTAACTTTGTTAAAAAAATAGGTAACCCGTATATGGTTACTAGTTACGAAGAATTTTTAGAGAACAAGAAAAGAAATATACGAAATATATGTAATTTTGTAGGATTTAAACACTGTGGCGAACTATCTAAAATGACAAAGAAAACTAATGATGATTTAAAAAAATCAATTAAAAATTACGAAGAAGTTGCACAAGTATTAAAAAATACTAAATTTGAATGGATGCTAAAATAGAAAGGCTAGGGATAGAGAAATATTAAATGAATATAGAAAAACATTTGAGTGAACATACAAAAATAATGTTTGGACCATTCTTTGGAGAGTTTGGATGGGAAGTACTAAAATGGGCACCATTTATAAAATGGTATCGTAATAAGTACCAATCTAAAAAAATAGCAGTTTCCACTAGAGGAGACCGATTTGACTTATATTATAATTCAGCTGATTTTATCCACACATTCAAGATAAAAGGAGACTATAAACGATTCAAACCCACTGGAGTCGAATGTAATTTACCAGGTGAGATAAGAAAAAATATTATGAATGATATAAGAAATAAATATCCAAATTGGTATATATTTAATCCATCATGGAGTATTTCCCCAGGTAAGTCTATCAATAAACATAATTCATTATATCATTTCGAACCTAGGCCATCGAACTCTAAAAAAATATTGGATAGACTAGATGGTAAAATTCCAATAGTTATTAGCTCAAGACATAGACTAGATAATAATCTTCGCAATTGGGGAAGGAAGCGTTGGATAAATCTTTTTAGATTAATCGAAAAAGAAGACAAGTATGTAGTTTTTGTGGCCGGTAAATCTCCATCATACATCAAATCTTCAAATAATAATTTTTACAACCTAGAAAGTCTTGTGGATGAACAAACATCAGAGGTAGGATTATCTATAGCAGCAATCAACGCATCTCGACTTGTAGTGTCCTCCCAATCAGGAATAGTATTATTGACAAATATATTAAAGACCCCTATTATATTTTGGGGGGATCAAATAAGGAGACATAGTTGTAAGGATAATCCTCTAAATAATAATGTAATTGGAATAGAAGATCTAAACTATAATATTCGTCCGAAGGTAATATTAGAAGAGATCTCTAAGTTTTTTAAGGAGTTAACACATGAATAATTTTTCAGTAGTTTCTGTGCCAAGAAGTGGTTCCCATTTCTTGGCAAAAATGTTAAATAAAAGTCCAAGTTGGACAGTTATCCCAGAGCACGACGATGACTTCGGAAGAGAGATCGGAAAGGGATTTTCTAAAAAAGAGAAATGGCTTAGAAGGATAAATAAAAGGCTTCAACAAGACTTTTATGGGGAAGTGTCTCCACAACATATATTTCATCTTGATGAAATTAATGCAAATAAAAAAGTATGTTTGTACCGACACCCATATGATTTTATGCTGTCTACTTTCAATAGAAAAAACCAATATATTACTCAGTTCCCAATGGCATATGGCCTCTGGTATATCCCATTCTATTTTACAATAGATAGATATATTAGAGAAGGTATATACTCTATGAAATTTGAGAAGATGATTAATAATAAAAAAGTTATATTAAATTTGTGTGATTATTTAGGAATAAATGATATCGATTCAGATAAAATTAATATGAATAAAAAAATAAACAGTTCGGAGTCTCATAATCAAAAAAAACAGTGGAAATCCTTATCAATGTTAACCCCGATTCAATTTGAAAAATTAAAAGCTATGGATTGGTTTTGTAAGAAGTATTACGGAGACACAATGCAAAAACACCATAATAAAAGATTAGAAGTTGAGTAATATGTTAGATGTAAATATGAAAGATCTTGTAGAAAAAGTAAAGGATGCGTTGTATCGTACCCATTTTGTTTTTGGACCTTCTGATAAAAGATTACATATTGGTAAAAATGTAAAGGTTTGGAATACTCTTTTCAATGTAGTATCTGGGCATGTTTATATAGGAAATAATTCATTTTTTGGACATAATTGTATGGTTCTTACTGGTAGACATAAATGGGTTGATGGTAAACGTGCAAGATTATCTGGTAAAGATGAAATTCCTAAAAAAGGATTTGATATAAATATAGGTAAAGGGTGTTGGATTGCATCAGGCGCTATAATTTTAGGAGGGGTTAGTATTGGAGACCACTCAATTGTAGCAGCAGGTTCAGTAGTTACTAAGGATGTCCCATCCGGAATGGTTGTGGCTGGAAACCCCGCTAGAATTATAAAATCAGTAAATGAGTTGAGTGTATAAATATGATAAAATTAAATGTTGGTTGCGGCACAGATATAAAGGAAGGGTATGTTAATATTGATGTTCGTAAAACTCATCCAAGTGTTAAAATAGCAGATGTATGTAAATTACCATATAAAAATGGTACTGTAGATGAGATAGTTGCAAAAGATGTGTTTGAACATATATCGTTTCATGACACTCAGAAGCTTTTGAAACATTGGGTTTCTAAATTGAAGAAAGGGGGAAAATTATTCATTAAATGTCCTTCGATTAATATGATTGCAAAAACGATTATAAAGAACAATAATAACCTAGAAGAAATGGAGGATATGATAAGAAGAATTTTTGGTGGTCAAAATTACCCAGAAAACACTCATTTGACAATAGGCCATCCAAAGTTAATGAGAAAATATTTGAAGGGTTTGGGCATTAAACATAAAAACATTAAAATACAAAATGGTGGATTCGGAAACGGTACTAATATGAAAGTTTGGGTTGTAAAATAAGGATATAGTTATGAAAATATTTGGATTAGGGTTAGCAAAAACAGGGTCAAATAGTTTAAACAATGCTTTAAAAGTATTGGGATATTCTTCTATACATGGTCCAAAAAATTGGAAACAAATAGATGATCATGAAGGAGTGACAGATGTCGTAATATTATTTCCATTTGAAGATATTTATAAACGATATCCACATGACAAATATATCTTAATGGTTAGGGATAATGATAAATGGATAGATTCATTAGAGTACCAATATTTTAAGAATTTGGGAGGACGTCCACAAATTCAGATAGATAGAATGATTGAATTTTATGGAACATATAACTTTAATCGAACCACATGGATAAATAGAAAGATTAAACATGAACACGATGTGAAAGAATCTTTTAAAGGTAATCCTAATTTTATAACTATGGATATATGTGGGGGAGTTGATGGATGGGACATTCTTTGTAATTTTTTAGATAAGGATGTTCCGGATATAATATTTCCTCATTCAAATAAAAGAAAAGTAAATAGGAAGAAAAAACTGACAGCATAGGAGTATTAGAGGATATGAAAATAAACTACTACATAATGTCAGCATTTAATGTATGGTTTGATTATTTCAATTTAGCAATTCCTACAAATGAATGGACTAAAAGAAGATTAGATATTTTTGAGAAAACTACTTTAAGGTCTATTGGAAATCAGACTAATAAGAACTTTAAATATATTGTTTTCTTTTACAAACCTGCATGTGACGAAGATGATATAGTAAGAATAGACGGCTATAGTGATATAACTCCTATCTTTTTAGATGAACCATTTAACTCTAAGATTCATTTGAAGCCCATACTTGAGAAAGATACAAAAGATGGTGATGTTGTAGTAGTGACAAAAATTGATTCTGATGATATATTATATCCTACGTTTGTTGATGTAGTATATGGGTTGGTTGATACTGACTTTCTGGATAGAAATAAAGCATTTTATTGTTTTCCAAAAGGGTATCGTTATAGATTGTATGATTATTCTCTTTGGAAAGAAAAATGGACAACATGTTCTATTTTTACGATTGTTGAAAGAATAATTGATGGTGAATTACAATCTGCTTTTAGAGGATATGACTATAAGCATACTGAAGTGTCTAGAATGTTTAAATCTCAAAAACTTCAAAGACCAGTTAAGGGTATTGGAGCTATGTGGTTAAAATATGATAGTGAAGTATCTATGAATGTAAGAAATAAAGATAAAATGTTAGCCAATAAGATTAAGCATAAATTTATAAAACTAGTTGATGATGATTTAGCTAGGCGCGTGTGTGATGATTTTAATATTCCTATAGATAGTTTAAAATAGAGGATTCAATATGAAACAGAAAATGTCTGGTCGAGGTCGTAAAGATAGTAGAATTGCTTTACGAAAATATATAGAAGTGCTTCCTGGTGGAGTAATGGTGGAGGTTGGTAGTTGTAAAGGAGAGTCAACTGTACTGTTTGCAAAGAAGTTTAAGTTAGTGTTTGCAATTGACCCATGGGAAGGATTTTATCAATATGGAGATAAGAAAGATCAATTTCTAGATGCAGGAATGTTAAAAGAGGAAAGAGATTTTGATAAAGCTGTACATGGGGTTAGCAATATAGCTAAGATATGTTCTAAGAGTAATTTAGTTGTAGATAAGTTTGATGATAAATCTTTGGACTTTGTTTATATAGATGGATGCCACACCTATGAATCAGTTCGTGAAGATATATCCATTTGGCTTCCAAAAATTAAACCAACTGGTATGATTGGTGGACATGATTATAATCTTAAGGGTTGGCCTTTGGTTGTGAAAGCTATACATGAATCTTTTGGAAAACCACCAGATATACGAATGAATGGGGCAAACTGGGCATATAGGAAGGTGGAATTATGAATGAAGTAGATTTTTTAGAAGAGGTATCCCATACATATGTATCCCCAGATGATCCACAATATGAAAAAATGGATGAATTATCTGTTGCAACATTTAAACCATTCCTAAAAAAAGATTATAATGGATTAATGCTAGGATATTTTAATGGTAGAGATACTGATAAATTGTATCCTCTTTTGAAAAGACTTGATGTGGTAGAAGGGTGTAAAGAGTTTATTGGAAGAGGACTTGCTAAAGGATATCCTAATGTGTACTTCTTCAATTCCTTATTCGAAGACTTTGAGCTACCTGAAGACACTAAACCATATGATTGTGTATTTGCTTTATATGTAATGGAACATGTATTAGATGTTGATAAGTTTTTGGATATGATTAGTAGAGTAATATCTAAAGATGGATTACTTTTTATTGTTGTTCCAAATTCTAGATCGTTATCTAGACAATTGGCAAAGCATATGGAATTAATTGATGACTTAAAAACATTGACTGAGAATGATCTCAATCATGGCCACCGACGAGTATATGATAGAGTTGAATTGAATAGAGATTTAGAGAGAAATGGATTTGAAGTTATTTCACAAGGTGGAATAATGCTGAAGATACTTGCAGATTTTCAAATGAGTAAGATGATTGAATTAGGCATTTTAGGTGATGCTCAGTTGGAAGGGTTGTATAAATTGGGACTTGAATATCCAGATCTATGCGGATCTTTGTTTTCCATATGTAAACAAAAGGATTAGTTATGACAAACGTTTTAGTATTTCCGTGTGGTAGTGAAATTGGATTAGAGATACATCGCGCACTTCAATATGAAAAAGATATAAGTCTATATGGGTTATCTAGTGTTGATGATCATGGAAAATATGTTTACGCTAATTATATCGATGGGATACCTTATGTATCAGATGAAGAATTTATACCAAAAATAGTAGAAGTTATTAAAAAATATAAAATAGATGTTATTTTTCCTGCACATGATAGTGTCCTTTTAGAATTATCTAATCACGATCTACCATGTGAACTTATAGGGTCGTCATATAACACAAATTATATATGTAGAAGAAAAAGTGTATCTTATAATACATTCGAATATATGATGAATGTCCCAAAAATGTATAGTAGGGATTATGTAAATTATAATGATTTCCCTATATTTTTAAAACCAGATATAGGGCAAGGATCAGTAGGCACGGTTCTAGTTAATAATAGGAAAGAATTGAATGCTGAATTATATAAAGACTCATCTCTATTAATATTAGAGTATTTACCTGGAAAAGAATATACTGTAGATTGTTTCTCAGATAAAGATGGGGTATTGAAATTTTGTGGCTCCAGGGAAAGAAAGAGAATAAAGAATGGTATATCTGTTAACTCTTCTCCAGTACATAACGAAGAGTTTCAAAATATAGCAAAAATTATTCAAGAGAAATTAAAATTCATAGGGCCTTGGTTCTTTCAATTGAAAGAGAATAAGGATGGGTATTTATCTTTACTTGAGATTGCTTCGAGAATAAGCGGAACAATGGGACTGAATAGAAATCTGGGTGTTAATTTTCCATTGTTAAGCATCCACGTTGCCCTTGGGCGGGATATAGATATTATTCCAAACACATATGATATTGAAGTAGATAGGGCATTGATTAGTAGATACGATATAGATATTGATTATGAAAATGTTTATGTGGATCTTGACGATACGTTAATAATCGATAAGAAAATAAATGAATTCCTATTAGCTTTTTTATATCAATGTCAAAACAAAAATAAAAATATTTATTTAATATCAAAACATATTAAAGATCCATATATAACTCTTATGAATAAACATATAGATTATAAATTCTTTAAAACAATCATTCATATAGAAACGACTGACAACAAATACAAATATATTAAACCCAATTCTATTTTTATAGATGATTCATTTGCAGAAAGAAGAGATGTGTATGAAAACTGCAATATTCCCACATTCTCTACAGATGGGGTAGAAGGGTTATTTGATTGGAGAAGATAATATGAATTATTTATATTTGGTCTAAAAGCTTGAGGACAAAGTTTTAAACTATAACAATACTCAGCTTAAAAATTTAACAAAAACTGACATTAAAACAATTAACTCAGTTTTTAATAATTATAAAAATGAGATGGATTTTTTTGGATATGTTAAAATATAATAGGAGAAGTAAATGAAATCGATTAGCGACAAGTTATTAGAAAATTATTTTAATAGTGGTGGTCTAGCTATACCCCAAAAACATTGGTTGAGAAATAAACCAATTGCACATAAAGGTTTATGGACACCAGATAATCCAAGTAATATTCCAGAGAATAGTCTTCCTGCAGTAGAAAATGCGATTAGACATAAATATGCAGTTGAAGTAGATATACAGTTATCATTAGATGGAGAATTAGTAGTATTTCATGACTTATTTTTAAATAAACTATGTGGAATAGGTGGGACAATTTCTCAATATACTCTGAAGCAATTAAAAGAATTCAAACTTTCAGAAACAGAATATACAATTCCAACATTAGAAGAAGTATTAGAACTTACATCTAAAAAAACACCCGTTCTTGTAGACATTAAAGGAGATGTTATGGGGAAGCAAGGAACTGCAAAATTATTGGCGCACGAGTTAAAAAATTATAAAGGGCATGCTGCCATGCATTCTTTTAACTTTAGTGACTTAAATTACTTCAAACGAGTTGCCCCCAATATTCTTAGGGGACAAATAATATCTGACTTCAATAAACAAGATGTATCGTTCATTCTTAAATTATTATTAAGAGGAGCAGCCAATTTATTTGAGGCCAAAGGAGATCCTCATTTTATTTCATTGGATGTAAGGTCTAAAGTGCAAAGAATCATTAAGTCAGTATGGGCTAATAAAAGAGGCGGAGTAATATTGGCCTGGTTGGTTGATACTAAAACAATGGAAGCAGTATCAAGGGGATTTGCAGATAACATTATATTTGAAAGAATTAATCCCAAACAACCGTGGTAATAAAAACGAAAGGAACGATGATGTCAGTAGATTATAAAATGTTTGTAGCGATGGATGAAAATAATTTAATAGGAAAGAATGGACGCGCTCCATGGAATCTTGGGAAACATACGAAAAGATTCAAAGGCCTTACTGAAGGTAAAGCAATATTGATGGGAAGAAAAACTTTTGAATGTTTGGGAAATAAGCCCTTGGCAAAACGTGTTAACATAGTCATGTCTCGTGATCCAAATTACAAAGCACCTCAATATGTATATGTCGTTCACTCCCTAGAGGAAGTGGATGAGTTAGCTGAAAAAAACAATATAGGCGAAATTTTTGTTATTGGCGGTGCGGAGCTATATAGGTTATATTTTATGAAAGTGTCTAGATTATATATAACTAAAGTAAAAGATAAAATTGAACCAGGAAAAGATAGTGCCTACTTCGATTGGAATGCTGGAGCAGATGTATATAAGCATAGAATGTGGATAGAACTTAATAAGGATGAGTACGAAAAAGATGAAGAAAATACTCACGATTTTGAGCTTTTGGAAATGGAACCTTACGAGTAGAATTCTAAATAAAATTTTATATAGTGTGCTCGATATTATCAAATATGTGTTTATTAACAAACACAAAAAAATTGATTACTCTCAGCAACGATGGGATAGACACTATCTGAAGATGGCTAATTTTGTTGCAAGTAAGTCTAAAGATAATAGTACTCAAGTTGGTTGTGTTATTGTCGGCCCCTCGCATGAAGTAAGATCGACTGGGTATAATGGTATGCCTAGAGGCGTAGAAGATTCTATTAGTAAAGTTCCAAAAAGATTTGAGAGACCAGAAAAGTATAAATGGTTTGAACATGCTGAACGAAATGCTGTTTATAATGCAGCTCGTTGTGGTACACCCCTCGAAGGATGTATAGCATACATAGAATATTTTCCTTGTACAGACTGTGCCAGATCATTAATTCAATCAGGTATAATTAGAATAGTGGTTACTCATCATCCAGACTTTGAAGAAAGATATGCTGAGGAAATGAAAACGTCTAAGGTAATGTTATATGAAGCAGGAGTAATTATAGATGTCTATTAGTAATCAGTTTTTAAATGAGTTAAGCACCTCTGATTTCAGAGTTCTACCTGCCACAGAAGAACTAGTCAAAAAAGTATTTGATAATAAAATACATGCTGAAGATTATGTGAATATGTTGAAAGAGGGAGATACTGGAAAGTTTGTATTCAGTAATAAGAATGATGATTATATAGGACATATAATGGTTAAGGTTAATGAACACAAACACAGAGAATTATCAGTACTATTTATACAAAAGAAATATAGAAGAAGTGGATACGCCCAGTTCCTTATAAATCTATACCCAAAACTTCAAGTGTTATATACAGAGGTAGATAATAAAGAATCTCAACGATTGTATACCAAACTCGGGTGGGTGAATAGTGGAATAAAAGGACATTTTGATTCTAAAAATTATGATCATATATGGATCTTATTTTATAAAAAGAAATATATAAAGATAAAAGAATTAGATGTGTATGAAAAAGGAGTTTAATGATGAAGCGGGATGTAATTGTTTTGAATAGCAACTATATGCCAATAAATTGTGTCGGTTGGAAAGACGCAGTGAATTTGATTTTTAGAGGTATAGTTGAGCCAGTAGGAAACGCGGTATATAATATAAGAACCGTAGCTGAAGACTATCTACTTCCTAAGGTTGTGAGGTTGGTGAAGTTTGTGAATGTCATTTATAAACATAATTTACCATACTCTAAAAAACACGTATTAGTGAGAGATGGATTTAAGTGTCAGTATTGTGGAAGAAAGCATAAGAATTTGACTATCGATCATGTTCTGCCAAAGAGTAGAGGAGGCAAAGATGAATTCTTAAATACAGTTGCCGCATGTAGCCAATGTAATAGCTATAAAGGTGACAAGTTACCAGAAGAGATTAATTTACCTTTGATTAAGAAACCAACAGAACCAACGATAGCAGATTTTATTTTTTTGCGTTTAAAAAACGCTGGAACATTAGAAGTACTTAGAGATGTTTTTGAACAAGTCTCAAACTCTTAAAGATAACCAGGAGAAAATATGACAAAAGTTGACATGAGTGATTGGGTTTTTCCAATCAGGGAAAAGTTTAATTTGACAGAGAATTTTTTAGATCAATATACAAACGAGCAACCTAATTGGGGACCAGTTGGAGCTATTACATATAAAAGAACGTATAGTCGATATATTGAAAAAGAAGATAGATATGAAGAATTTTGGGAGACTCTCAAACGAGTAGTGGAAGGATGTTATACAATTCAACTAAATCATTGTAAAAATTTAAGATTGTATTGGAATGCACATAAAGCACAGAAATCTGCTCAAAAAATGTTTGAGTTGATGTGGAATTTTAAATTTCTTCCTCCAGGGAGAATGTTGTGGACCCTTGGAGAAGATGTTGTTTGGAAAAAAGGAGTAGCTGTTTTATTAAATTGTGGATTTTGTTCCACTGAAGATCTACATTATGATTTTAGTGGACCTTTTTGTTGGTTAATGGACGTTGCTTTATTGGGGGTAGGGTGCGGATTCGATCTAAAAGGGGCAGGAAAAGTTAAAATTCAAGAACCTAAGGTTGGAGATTATGTTTTTACTATAGATGATAGTAGAGAAGGTTGGAGAGATGCTGTGGAAGTAGTATTAAACTCTTATGTTCATAAATCAAAAATGCCCAGAGAATTTGATTTTAGTAAAATAAGACCTAACGGAAGTTTTATAAAAACATTTGGAGGCATTGCTCCCGGACCAGGTCCATTAAAATTATGTATAGAAGAGATAAAACTGGTTCTTAATAAATGTGTAGATAAATATATTACATCTGTAAATATAGTTGATATTTTCAATATAGTTGGGAAATGTGTAGTAAGCGGTGGACAAAGAAGGTCTAGTGAAATAGCAATAGGAGAATATGATGATATTGATTTTTTGAATATGAAAAATCCTGAGAAATATGAAAAGGAATTAAAGGATTGGAGATGGAATTCAAACAATTCAGTATTTGCTGAAGTTGGTGCAGATTATACACAATTAACCAAGCACATTATTAATAACGGTGAACCAGGAATAGTGTATTTAGATAATATGAGAAAGTATGGGAGGATAAAAGATGGAGAGAAATGGGAAGATGAGGGAGTTTGTGGATTAAATCCCTGTGCTGAAATGTCACTATCAAAATATGAAATGTGTTTATTGTGTGAAACATTTCCAGCTAATCATGAAAACGAAGAAGAATTTTTAGAAACTCTTAAATATGCTTATCTTTTAGCTAAAAGTGTTACATTAGTACCATCTCATGATGAACGCACAAATCAAGTTATGCTTAGAAATAGAAGAATTGGGTTATCTATGTCAGGAATAACAGATGCTATTTATAAATTTGGTAGACGTAGGTTTCTTAATGAGTTTTGTGATTCTGGATATAATAATATTAGAAAACTGGATAAATTATATTCTAGGTGGTTATGTGTACCGAAAAGTATAAAAGTAACTACGACAAAACCGAGTGGTTGTAGACCGGGTAGATCGTTAACTTCGACAGATAGAGGGATTTTATCTCTAGATGAATTATTAGAAGAACATCCTGAAGATTTGGAGTGGAACAACGATCACAGTGATAGTTATGTATACCAGAAAAATAGTAAAAATAAAATATTAAGAACATATAGAAATAGTACTTCTAAAATAATTAAAATTAAAATGAACTACAATTTAGATTTTGAATGCACCCCGAATCATATGGTGTTTGTTAGTGAACATATGAATGCTAGTAGTGAAAAAGGAGGATATAAGAGAATAGACGTCAACAAATGGATATGTGCCAATGATGTTCGAGCTGGCGATATTATTCATATTAGTATGAATTCTTATAGAAAAAATATTTGTTCAAAACTATCCCATTCAGCAATACCAGATACTTTTATTGGTGCTCGTGGAAATATTATAACTCAACCTGAATATATGAATAATGATCTTGCTTGGATTATAGGATATTTATATGGAGACGGTTGTTTGAGTAGACATAAATTTAGAACTAGATTTATAGATGAGAATAAATATAATCTGGAAAAAGCAAAAAAAATAATATATGATTTATTTGGATTAGACTCTAATATAAAACCTGCAAGTCAAGATAGAAACGCGTTTGTGCTTGAAATTGGGTCTCGGCATCTTTGGGACTTTTGGAATATTAATGGAATAACTAAATATGATGAACAGGGCAATATATCGGTAATTCCAAGAATTGTAAGAGAATCATCTAAAGAAAATATTTTAGCATTTATTTCGGGATTAATTGATTCGGATGGTTGTGTATTTGTTCGTGACGGCGATGTGGGAATATGTATTTCAACCGCCTATGATAATTTTGCAAAAAATATACAAGAAGTTGGATTTTCTGTTGGATTATGTTTTGGAAGATCTTTGAATACAGAAGGGGAGAACAAACAAGAAATTAAACATATATGGAATTTAACATTAAATTCCCACACAGATATTAATTCTCTCCATGTATTATTAAAAACATCCAATAAATTAATAAAAATAAATGACATGCGAAATCCACCACATGATATATCATTTAAGTGTCTGACTGAATCTCAAAATGTTTTAATTTTAGGTAAAGTAGTAAGTGTACATGAATTAGAAGGGTATGAAGAAACGTATGATTTAGAAGTCGATAAAGATCATTGGTATTATTCCGGAGGTATAAAAAGTCATAATACTGTATCATTATTACCAGGAAGTAATCCGGGTATTCATTTTCCACACTCAGAATATTATATTCGAAGAATAGAATTTCAAAAAAACTCTCCTTTTATTAAACCACTAGAAATTGCCGGATATAAAAAAGAGCAGTCTTATTATAAAAAAAATTCGTGGATTTTTGAATTTCCAATAAGAACTAAAAATTTCTTTAAATC
>Ga0075122_10000439_pt1 | contig 33477 bp, 24 predicted proteins | sample AntAceMetag02UKB_FD_69790 | JGI IMG/M metagenome (GOLD analysis project Ga0075122, IMG submission 69790) | Saline lake microbial communities from Ace Lake, Antarctica - Antarctic Ace Lake Metagenome 02UKB | ecosystem: Environmental > Aquatic > Non-marine Saline and Alkaline > Saline | place...
AGGAGAAGAAGTAATGAAAAAATTGTTTGAGATGTTCCTCATGATGGCCGTGGTCTGCACGGTGGTAGTTGGTTGTGAAATTGGGGACGAAGTTCCCATGAACACGACATTTCAGCAGACCGACGCAGTCTGTACTACCTGCAACAACGGTACCGGCAAAGACGTCAAGTCCGAGTCGGCGGTTCCGACAAAAGCCAAGTGCGATGATAGCGATCCCTGCACCTCCGATTCGGAGGTCAATGGCGAGTGTCTCAACACGGACGTTTTTTGTCCGGAGGGTTTCATCTGCGGCCCCACTGGTGCTTGCATCAAGGAACCCGTGGATTGCGGGGACTGTGATGACAAGAATCTGTGCACCGTTGACAAGTGCGATCCTGACACAGGAGCCTGCATCAACACCCCGAAGTCTTGCGACGACGGGAAAGCAGAGACTTCTGACTCCTGCGACTCCACGACGGGCGATTGTGCTCACGTGGAAGTCAACTGCGCCGACGACGACCCCTGCACGAAGGACTTCTGGAATGTCCAGGAGGACAAGTGCATGAATGTCGCTTTCTGTACTGACAAAGAAGTCTGTATCGAGGGCGCGTGTGTCTGGAAGTGTTCGGAAAATGCGGATTGCGGAGATGGAAATCCCTGCACCTTGGATGCATGCGAGTCGTCGGGGGAATGCTCTCATCAGAGCAAGACCTGCGACGACAGCAATACCTGCACCCAGGACGTTTGCAATCCGAACAACGGCCAGTGCATCAATTCGCTGATGTGCGGAGACGGAACCGTTTGTGATGATGGTCTCTGTGTTGCTGTGCCGTCCAAGGACGAATGCAACGGGGCAGAGGACTGCACCGACGGCAACGTCTGCAACATCGACACCTGCGAGGACGGCAAGTGCAAACACAAGCCCAAGCAATGTGCCGATGGTGAAGTATGTAATCCGGATAACGGGTTGTGTGTGGAGTTGGAAACTCCCGACTGTCCTGACGGTTGTTCGGATGGCAATTCCTGCACCATCGACACCTGTGAAGACGGCGATTGCCTGCACAAACCACTTCCTTGTGGTGACGACACGCTTTGTGTCGCGGGCCAGTGCGTCACGGAGAACTGCGGGAATACTCCCGACTTCTCCTGTGACGACGACGATCTCTGCACCGAGGATTTCTGTGGGGAAGAGGAATGCATATTTGCACCTCTACCCTGCGGTCCGGGAACGGTATGCGATGCTGGACAGTGCGTTCTGGATCCTCAGCTTTGTCTGGGTAATCAGGATTGCGATGACAGCAACTCGTGCACTGACAGTGTCTGCTTTCTGGGAATGTGTTTCAATTCCCTCAAGCAGTGCGGTGACGGAAACGTCTGCGCCTGGCCTACTGGTCAGTGCGTACCGGTTGAACAACCGGACTGCCCAAATGGGTGCGACGACAACAACGATGCCACCCTGGACTACTGCGAAGCCGGCGAGTGCATGCACTCCCAGCCAGTTGACTGCGGAGAGGGCACTGAGCTTGATGGGGACACTGGTCTCTGTGAGCCGGTTCCAATCCCGGATCCGCAGTGTCAAACTGGCACCCAGATGTGCCACATCATTGAACAGCAGACCATCTATATGTTCTGCGTCGGTGGTGAGTGGTACTCTATTGAGAAGTGTGGTCCGGTTGGTGGGGCATTCATTTGCCTTGATGACCAGGGTTGCATTCTGCCCTAATTTCCTTCCTGAAAAAACTCGTCTGCGCCATATGTGTGTTACCATTCGGTATCCACGGCGCAGACGAAGTTCCCCCTAGTCCTTTTGTAAAAAGAGGATTGAGTGGATCTTTAAAATTTAATAAAAGTTTATTTCTCTAGTGTGGCAACAAGTTATTTTTAAATATAGATAATTTGTTGCCACACTGGAGAGTCCCTGCATCAGGGGTTTGTCCATTTGGGCTTTCTCCTGGTGTGGAGAAAGAAATACGGCTAGCTGGATTGTCCAGTTGGTCAAAGTTTTTAGAGGAGGACGTGATGACGTCCAAGAATACCAATCGTTTTGGGCTGATCGCTGCGTTTATCGCGGTCATGTTGTTCAATCTCGTATCCGCCTGCGCCCCCGAGGTTCAGGAAGATACCTTCAACCCCAGCGACTTCGTAGTGAGTGAAGAGCCGAATGATCAGGGTCTTGCCACCTACGGTGTGGGTAGCTGTGAGTCCAATTACGTCGACAGGGACGTCTACTATGTGGACGATCTCACTGGTGAAAAGCAGACTTGTAGCGAGGCCTGCACCTCCGACGGTTGTATTTCATTCGGAGAATTCGGGCTCGTGCTTCAAGCTCTGGAGTTGGACGGCAGTATCAACCCACAGGCCGATTGTTCGGGCAACTGTGCTCCGTTGGGGATTTCCATCTGTGGCTATGCCACACTTGATGGAGTACCTTACATGAAGCGTTGGCTTTGCCTGGCCTGGATTGATGCTGATGGTGTCTGCCACATGAAGGCAGTACCCAACGAGTGCAACAATGGCAAGGTTTGCGAAAACTCTGGTATTTACCCCAACTACGGGGTGTGCGAAGTACCCCAGGAGTGCACCGAAGATTCGGAGTGCGACGATGCCAACCAGTGCACAGCAGATACCTGCGTTGATGGCTTCTGCCAGAGCGACTTGCTCGACGGCGAGGCCTGTGATGACAGCAATGCTTGCACCGATGGTGATGTTTGTAACAGTTTCGGCGATTGTATCGTCGGAGACGAAGTGGACTGCGATGATGGCAATGCCTGCACCACGGAGTACTGCGACCCCGCACTTGGCTGTGTCATTGCTGACGTGGCTGATGGCGAAGTTTGCGACGACTTCAACCCCTGCACGGACATCGATGTCTGCACTGCCGGTGTTTGCGCTGGCACGGATCTCGACTGCAACGACGCCAACGAATGCACCACCGACTCCTGCGACGTGGCCCTCGGTTGCGTCAACACGCCAGTTCCCAACGATGGGATCGTCTGCGATGATACTCGCGTCTGTACGAGCGAGGACATCTGCATGGATGGAGAGTGCAATGGTACGGAAAAAGATTGTGATGATTCCAACCCTTGTACCGCAGATTCCTGCGATCCTCTCACTGCCGACTGTCTCAACGTACCATTGCTGGACGGCGAGGCCTGCGATGGTGGTATCTGCGTGGACAGCAATTGCACCCTTGATGACAACTGGTGTACGGATCAAGATGGTCCTGAGTGTCGAACCGCAGACGGCAACACCGAATATTGGGTTTGCACACTCGTGCAGGATTCAACCTACGGCGTATGGGAGTTGGACGAAGATTGCGGGCCTGTTGGAGGTGCGATGATTTGCGCCGAAGGTGAGGGCTGTATTCAGCCTGCTGCCTGCCTTGACAATTCCGACTGCCTTGACGACGACGTCTGCAACGGCGATGAAACCTGTCTGGACGGTGCCTGTGTTACCGGTGCCGACCTCGTCTGCGACGATGCTGATGTCTGCACTACCGATTCCTGCGATGCCACACTCGGTTGCCAAGAGGCACCGATCGCAGATTGTTGTGTGGATGATGTAGACTGCGTCGAGGGCGAAGTTTGTCCCGACGGTGTCTGCGTACCGGAACCCTGTGTTCCGCAGTGTGAAGGCTTGGTTTGCGGTGATGATGGTTGTGATGGCAATTGTGGTGCTGGCTGTGAGGTCGGCTTCGTTTGTTCCGACGACCAGACCGAGTGTCTCTGCGTTGAGGACATAGATTGCGCCGATGGCGAAGTCTGTACTGATGGTGTCTGCATCATTGAGCCTGAGTGTACCGTGGATGCTGACTGTCCCGAGGGTCAATTTTGTGGTAGTAGTTTTTGCTACGAAGTCGTTGACCAGAAGGGCAACACCGGCAACAACCAGTCTGGTGCAGATGGTGGGCCCTGGCCCGACGGCACCAACGATTTCTGGGATGATGACGGCGATTGCTATTGCGAGGTTCTGCCTTGCTATGGTTCTGCCGGTGATTGCGAAAACCTCTTCGGAGGGGATTGCGATGATGGTCCTACTGGTGCTGAAAATCACCCCGGAGCTGCAGACTTTGGGAATGATAAGCTGGATAACAACTGCGACGGGTTGATCGTCTGTGCCACGGATGCGCAATGTCTCCCTACGGAGTCATGCGTTGACGCGATCTGCACACCCAATCTGTAAGATCACCCCTCTCTAGGGGTAGAGAATCATCCGATTCTCCGGGCGAGGGTATTCGTACCCTCGCCCGTAAACAAAACACAATCCTCAAGTCGCGAAAGCGAAGCGAGGTTGATATATATAGAGGGTGGAAGGTTTTAAAACCAACCACCCTCAGTAATTCTAGATTATAAATACTTGTAGTCTGAAATTAATAAAAAATACTGATTTAAATCAGTATTTTTTATTTGTATTTATTTTCATTTATAATTATGAATTTGGCACTAAGCTTGCTCCAAGCCAGCTCCACATCAGCCACATCACCGCAGTATGATGAAGCATGTTGTCGGAGAGGCTGAGTATGATAAAGGCACCAATCCAGGCAAAGATGTATAAGTTTTTTTTCTGTAAGGATTTGTTTAGCACCAGTTTTGCAGAATTGAAAAAGAGTGTTCCAAGTAATATTAAATAAAGCATAAGGCCAAGCAGACCGATTTCCAATCCTAAACGTAGGTAGTCATTGTGGGCTTCAGCACTGTCGTCCCATTGATGTGAAGAGCCCCTGTTTTCTTCCCAAACAAGTGGAAAAGTACCATAACCAAAGCCAAGCAGAGGTCGACTGCCAATGATTGGCATAGACTCTCTGATCAGGGCTTGTCGCCAGGCAATAGAGTCAGAATCTTCATCTCGGGTAGTTAGTCTTTGAATTATGCTTGTCCTTTGCAAGTCGTAGTTAGTATTAGTTTTCAGCCAAAAATTAATAGGAACAAAAATTGCACTGGCAAGTATTATACTCAAAATTACTCCAGCTAGCATTTTTCTATATTTTAAAATTCCAATAATTAACAAAAATACTGCCAAGCCAACTAGAGCAGCGCGAGTGTATGTCATTAAAATTAAAAATAATAAAAATATATAAACGGCAATTCTAAATTTTTTATTCTTCTGCCAAAAAAGAGTGGGGGAGATAGAACTGAATTGGATGTGTAAAAATAATAAAAATAAAACAAAAAAAGCAAAGACATTTGGATGAGCAAAAGTTCCATAAATTCTTCCATGGATTCCAAAAGTAGAGATACCTTTTCCTAAGACTAACTGGTACACACCAAAAAGGATTGGAATAATAGCAGATAGGAGGATAGTTTTTAGTAGTTGTGATGTGGTGATTTTATTTTGTTTTATAAATACATAGCTGAGAGCAAAAATCATAGCTAAATTTATAAATTTGATTGTCTCAATAAGAGTGGCTATAGTAGAGACACTATAGAAAGAACTGAGAAGCATTAAAAATGCTAAAATCGCAAATAATAAATAGACTAATTTTTTTGGTATTGCCTTGTAATTTTTTATCAACATGAAGCCAAGCCAAAGAAAAAACAAAATAGCCAAGACCGCATTTAGGTTTATAATATATGTCTTGTATCTAAAAATTTCAATATAATTCCAATGATCAAGTGTCGGTCTGATTAGTAAAAAAGCTAGTAAAAGCTTTTCTTTGAATATTATATGTCCAGCGATTGCTAAAAATAAAATAGTAAGACCAATGTCCAAATTGGTATTGGGATTTATAATAATAACTAGCAGGAATATAATTGAAAGTACGGTTAGTAAGTTTTTTTTCATAGTTGATTTTTTACCTCAAATGTAGTAGAATAAATATATAATAGCTATATATAGTATAGCAGAAATTTGTAATATGACAAAGAGAATTTTGTATTTAATACCTAGATTTAGTACTGGCGGAGCTGAGAAGCTCGTTCTTCAGTATGCTGAGTATTTCAAGCAAACAGGCCTTGAAGTGGCTGTCGCTAGCATTATTGGTAGTGGAGAGATGGTAAAAGAGTTTGAAAATAGTGGAATTAAAGCTCACGCTAGTCGTAATAGAACTTTGGGTAGTTGGAATAAATTAAAAAAGTTTTCTAAAAAGTTTTCTCCGGATTTAGTACATAGTAATGTCTTTAGTGCTGATTTGGCAGGATATTTGTTAGTTAGAAAAAAAGCAAAATGGATATCTACTCAACATAATGTTGGGCAAGAGCATTCATATTTTCGTAAGCAAGTTTTGCGTCTAATTCTAAAAAAGGCCGATAGAGTAATAGCTGTTTCTAAGACTGTTCAAGATTTTTGTTTACAGGATTTGAAATTATCAGAAAATAAAGTAGAGCTTATAGAAAATGCTATTGATTTAGAAAAATGGCTGAGTATCGATACAGAATTATTTACTTCAGATAAATTAAAGTTAACTATTATAGGGCGCCTGGAAAAACAAAAAAACCACGAGTTCTTACTAAGAGCTTTGAAGGGGTTAGATGTTGATTGGGAATTAAATATTTATGGTGATGGTGGGTTAGAAAAGAAATTAAAACATTTGTCCACTGCATTAAAAATAGACAAAAAAATAAATTGGCACGGAGTCAAAGCTAATTTATCAGAAGAATTAGAAAAAATTGATGTTGTAATTCAGCCATCTTTGTGGGAAGGTATGAGTTTGGTAATTATGGAAGCTATGGCCTCTGGGAGACTTGTAATTGCTAGTCAGATGGCAGGTTTGGGATTGATAGAAAATGATAAGACTGGTTTTTTATTAGAAAATTTAGAAACAAAATGCCTGTTAGGTATTTTGAACAGTATTAGTATTCAAAAAGAGCAGTATAGAAAAATAGCGAAACAGGGGAGAGGGTATGCCAAAAATAATTTTGGAATTTCTAAGCATTTGGAGGATTTAGAAAAAATATATCATGAAAGTTAGAAATAAAATTATTTTATTGATTTTTGTCCTATTTTTGATAGGTAGTTTTATTGCTGATAAAGGTGAGGCTCAAGCTAGCTTTCCCAATAAGGCAAATTATTTTTTAAATTGGAGTATTAACAATAGTCAGGCAGAAGAATTGGCAAAGTGGGATTTGCTTATTTTGGATATGGAATTACAAAGGAGTAGTCTAAGTCAGCTCAAAAAAATAAGACAATTAAATCCAGATATAATTATCTTGGCATATATTACTCCTCAAGAAATAAAAAAAGATGCATCTTCTAGCTCATCTGCACTTCGTCGTAATCTGGCTAGTGGTATAAAACAGCAATGGTATTTGCAAAACAGCAGTGGTAGTAAATTGAGTTGGTGGACAGGAACTTATCTACTCAATGTAACAAATTCCAATTTTCAAGATTATTTGGTTGATTTTGTGGTAAATGAATTACTAGATAGCAATCTTTGGGATGGGGTATATTATGATAATGCTTGGGATAGTATCACTAATTTTGCTGGTTCTAATATTGATTATAATCTAGATGGTAAGACAGACACAAGTCTGGATTCAAAATGGGCAACAGGGATGAAAAATATTTATAACCAGACTCGCGTTTTAGCAGGAGGCGATATTGTAATTGTTGGTAATGGTACTACTGCTGAATATACAGCAGAGCTCAATGGAAAAATGCTAGAGAATTTTTTGTCAGCTTTTTGGACACCTACCATGGATAGATACAAGGCAAATTCTAATGCACAAAAACCAAGTATAAATATTATTAATTCAAATACTAGTAATTCTGGTTTGAAAAGTTACAAGAATATGCGCTTCGGTCTTGGTTCAACTCTATTGGAAGATGGTTATTTTGCTTATGACTACGGTGATACCAATCACGGTCAGACTTGGTGGTACGATGAGTATGATGTTGATCTGGGTGAAGCATTAGGAGAATCAGTATCACAAAATAATTATAATACTTATCAGCCCGATGTTTGGCAAAGGGATTTTAGCAATGGTTTGGCTTTGGTCAACAGCACCGCTAGTAAACAGACTGTTGAGCTTGGTGGTGATTATGAAAAGATTCATGGCACCCAAGATTCAGAAATAAATGATGGATCAATTATTAGTGAGACTGTGATTGACGGCTATGACGGTTTGATTTTACTAAAAACTTTAGCATCATTAAATGATGTAGTATTTAGGAATGGTGATTTTGTAAGATTTTTAGATGCAAATGGCAATAGAGTAAGAAACGGTTTTTTTGTATTTGAAGATGGTTACAAAGGTGGGGATAAAGTAGCTCATATTGATCTAGATGGTAATGGTAAGCGTGATTTATTAGTTGTTAGCCGAAACAAAATGATGGCTTGGCGTGATGATGGTCAGATTTTTATGAAAGTCTATCCCTACACTACTAGTTATCATGGCGAGCTTAGAGTTGCGGTGGGGGATTTAAATGCCGATGGTTTTTCCGAAATCTATGTGGGCCCAAGTGACGGTTATCCAATGCCACTAAAAGTTTATACTCGTCATGGCAGAAAGATGAGAAGAGATTACTATCCATTTGGTGAGAGTTACACTGGCGGATTTTATTTAGGGACAGGTGATATTGACGGTGGGCCATATAATACTGATGAATTATTAATCGGTGCTGGTCTCAAGTCTCAGCCAAAAGTTCAAGCTTATAATTTTACTCTAGACAAACTTCACGAGTGGTTGGCTTATGAATATTGGTTTACTGGCGGAGTGCCTGTTGCCGGCGGTGATGTAGATGGTGATGGGATTGATGAAATTATTGTCGGCGCCGGGCCGGGTAAAAAGCCGGTTGTTAGAATTTTTGATAAGTCCGGTACTCAGCTTTATGATGAGTTTAGCGTATACTCTTCCATGGGTACTCCTGGTGTAGAAGTTTTATCGGTTGATGTGGATTTTGATGGGAGAGATGATGTCGTGGGAATGAGTGGGGGTTTTTAAATAGAATATCCGTAATAGTAAAATTTCCAAGATACAATTTCCAAATAATTTCCAAATTTCAAATGCGATATTTATGGTTGAATATAAATATAACCTCGAAGATAGGACAACGGAATTTGGAAAGAGAGTGATAAGGTTGTGCAAGGCGTTGATTAAAGATAAAATTAATTTACCAATTATTGAGCAAATAGTTCGTTCATCGGGATCTGTAGGTGCAAATTATAGAGAAGCAAATGATTCTCTTGGTGCTAAAGATTTTTTGTATAGGATGAGAATATCGAGAAAAGAGTGTAAGGAATCTATTCATTGGTTGGAACTTATAGAAGAAGCAAATCCCAAAATAAAATCACGTATGCAGGGTCTAAAGCAGGAAGCCAGAGAAATAAAAAATATTTTATCTTCAATTATTCTTAAAAAAGAAAAAAATAACAAAAAATAATCTGATTGAGATTGTCTGGAAATTGCTATTTGTAATTTATTTGGAAATTGTATCTTGGAAATTTAAAAACTCCTGATAAATATCAGGAGTTTTTTGTTTGTATATTGTCCCCGAAGAGGGATGCCCTGTGGGTATATTTTATTTTTATGCTACACCTTCCGAAGTAATTAATTCCGGCTCATCAACCCTCTCTCCATATACCTCAATAATCTTCGGCATAAGTTTGCCCCAGGTATAGTGCTTTTCAATCGTGTTTTTATTACGTTGACCAAGACCCTGAAGATTTTCTTCTGGTAGAGATAAGATGTTAAAGAGTTTTTTCTCTAAGTTTTCTGTATCTCTGGTAGTGAAGATGGCGCGTGGATCATCAATTAATTCTAGATGTTCAGGAATATTAGATACTAAGGCTGGTTTGCTGTAAGACATAGCTTCTAATACTGTAAATGGTAAGCCCTCATTATCAGATGGGTGAACCAGTAATTTGGCATGAGCATAGAGTTGTTCTAGTGCATCGCCAGATTGGAAGTCTGTAAAGACAATTTGATTATTAATACTAGCCATTTCGTGTAGTTGCTTTACATATTTGTCAGTATAAGCACTGCCACCAACAATTGCTAGTTTCAAGTTTTTTATTGTCTCATCATCACCACGCTCCAACTTTAGTTTATTAAAAGCATTAATAAGCAAGTGAGCGCCTTTGTGGGGTACTAGACGAGATACCATTACAATGTAGTTATCCTTTTCAAGTCCAAACTTATCTAGCTCACTAGAGCTTGTTGGAGCTGGCTTTGGATCAAATGCATTTGGAATACAGTGTGTATCAGTAGTAAACTCATTGATACAGTATTTTTGTAAGCTCTGGGAAATAGTAATGGTCTCATGAGGAAATTTACAAGCAGTCCACTCACCAATACGCAACATGGTTTTGGCAATAATATTCCACTTTGAGTGGTATCTATCAATAGAGTGAAAAGTCACAATGACTTTGGTCTTGCGAGATAGTAGTCTTGGGATCCAAGATACTAGAGATGGACCAACACCATGATAGTGAATAATATCATAATTATTCTTTATGGCATGCAAAGTGGCAACAATACTATGAGTGATAGCATCAAGGTGTTTGGTGTGTACAGAAGGTAAGTGTTTGACTTCTACACCTTCAACTTTGAAGTCTTCGTTACTGCCTGTATACCATTTTCTGGCGTATACAGTCACTTTGTAGCCAAACTTAACCAGACGAACTGACAATTCGTGTACATGTCTTTCCACACCACCTTGGGTGGCCGGCATACCTTTTTGTCCGATTATCGCTATTTTCATATTTTTTGAATATAGAATGTTGGGTTAATTTAGCTTATCTTAGTCAAATTTATTGTATATTATTCCGTGTATTTTGTATTTTGTTTAACGACGTAGTATAGCACATTTTGATGGTTTTGTCAAGGGGAATTAAAAAAGATCCTATTACAGATCTTTCTATCCTTATATTCACTAAAGATTTTTAATGAACATGAGGATTGGGGCGGTCATGCATTCAGTAAGAATACACGCCGCCCTAGGTATAAGACTCGCTCCGACGTTGTGCCATGCACCGTATGGTGCTTGGTGTAGGTCGGGGGAGTAGGGGGTTGGAAGGAAAAATTGGGGTGGATTAGGGCTGGTGGACTATCCAGCCTGATTCGTCACAGGTTGGGGGGACGATTCCACCAGGCCAACAATTGTAACCGATGCCGTTGTGGCTATCGTGGCAATCGCCCTCACAGGTTGATCCAGCAGAATCACTATCAGAATTGTATGTGCAGAGCCCTGACTTCATACATATAATGCATTGTAGTTGATTACTGCTTGTTGAACAACCACCGATGCACCCGTAGGGATCATACAACTTATTGGAATCTCCAGTACCTTCATTATCTTTTGGTGGCATCCCTTCGTTATTAAGGATACAATCCTTTGTAGGATCACAGGCGTCGCCGATGTTGTCCTCGTCAATATCGGCTTGTCCTGGGTTGGAATATTCGATGCAATTATCAATCACATCCAACACGCCATCGCAATCAGTGTCAATCACAATGTAGATACAGCCTACTATGGGATTGCAGGTGTCGATGTTGCATGAGTTCTCATCATCACAATCCAGCGTGTTACCGGATTGGCAGACCCCCTCTCCACAGCTGTCGCTCACTGTACACGCATTCCCGTCGTCACAATCCAGCGTGTTGTTCGTGTAGGCACAACCGATCATGGGATTGCAGGAGTCTATGGTGCAGAGATTGGAATCATCACAATCTAGTTCGTAGTCGGATTTGCAGATTCCACCACCGCAGACATCGTCCAGAGTGCACGCGTTCCCATCGTCGCAGGGTTCGGTATTGTCGGTAAAGACGCAACCAATCTGCTGGTCACAGGTATCATCGGTACAAAGGTTGTTGTCATCGCAGACGAGAGTGATACCATTCTGGCATCCAACCTGTGGGTTGCAGGTTTCAGTGCCGTTGCAGACGTTTCCATTGTCGCAGTCCAACATGTCGCCGGACTTGCAGGAACTCCCACTGCAAACATCGTCCACGGTACACGCATTTCCGTCGTCGCAAGGTGCGTTGTTGTTGGTGTAGACACATCCAGTCTGCGGGTTACAGGAGTCGGAAGTGCAGAGGTTGTAATCGTCGCAGACGATTTCATTCCCATTGCAGGAACCCTCTCCGCAGACATCGTCCACAGTGCATACGTTCCCGTCGTTGCAAGTTTCTGCATTGTCTTCGTAGACGCAGCCGGTGTTGGGGTTGCAGGAGTCATCGGTGCAGATGTTGTCATCGGTGCAGACGAGTGGGGTGCCAGACTTGCAGACGTTGTTTTCGCAGGTTTCCCCGCCGGTGCATATGTTGCCATCGTTACACTCGGAATTCTGAGTGCAGTCTGGTGGTATTTCACACCAGTCGTCAACACAGAAGGTACCTCCTGTGCACTCTCCGCAGATGCCATTGCAACCATCATCGCCACACTCCTTTCCTTCACACTGAGGGATGCACACATAGGTGCATTCACCGGTGTCGGAGTCACAGAGGTCGATGGTGAATGGATTCCCGTCATCGCAGTTGACATCTAGGTATTCACAGACTGTGTCCTCGCACCAGTCATCGGTGCACGCATTGCTGTCATCACAGTCTGTGATGTCGTCACAACAGTCATCCACGGTTTCGTAGACACAGCCGGTGTTGGGATTGCAGGAGTCGTCTGTACACAGGTTGTCATCGTTGCAGTCCAGATCTTTGCCAGGTTGGCAAGAACCGTCTGTGCAGACGTTGTCCACGGTACACTCATCCTCACCATCGCACGGTTCGGAATTAGGCTCAAAAACACAGAGCCCTTCTTCAGTGTCACACGAGTCGTCGGTGCATAGGTTGGAATCGTTGCAGTCAGTAGCAACGGTGCAGTCCACAATATCGTGGATACAGCCCTCGTCTGATTGACAGCTGTCCGTAGTATATGGATCACTGTCGTTGCAGTCCACAGTATCGTGGATACAGCCGGCTTCTTGATCGCAGGAATCATCAGTGCACAAGTCGTCGTCGTCGCAGTCGACGGCTTGTCCCGATTGGCAGGCACCACCGGAACAAAAGTCTCCGTCGGTGCACATGTCACCATCGTAGCAGAACTGGGTGTTGTCTGTGTAGACACAGCCAGTTTGTGGGTTGCACTCGTCGTCGGTACAGACGTTGTTGTCGTCGCACTCGCTGTCAGTGCAGAGCGGGGGTGAAACTTCTATTCCCTTGCCCTCTGCGACTTCGGTGAGCTCGATTTCAACACTACTATCGGCACTCGTCGATGAGTCGTAGGCATCTTGAATGGACGCTATGTCGTCGTCACCAGAACCTGGGCGACCGGTAACGTCGAAAGCACATCCTACTACTACCATGCTCCCCATGGCCAGGGTCACCGCTATGGTGATAATGATGCCGAATTTCTCCATGTTTCCTCCAAATCTGTTTTCCCGATCTAGTCGGGAGTTTCGTTTTCTGTCTATATCATCGTATCCTTGCCAAACCATTTGGTTCGGATGTTTATTTCTCTTATCTATATATTAACCACGCCAAAAAGACTTGGGAATTTCCTTCCAAGTTGTAATGAGCGTAGGATGAAATCATCCCGAAGTTATTCACAGGCTATTTGTGAATAATTTCAGAATGTTTTCTATTTGTATTACGAAAAAGATAAATCTCTCGCAATTTTATTGTAGCTTTTTATCTGTAATTTAACAAGATAGTATAGTACACTTTGGTGTTTTTGTCAATAGGTAGATACGAAAAAAGTGCTGGGTTTAGTAAAAAAATACGAAATTTCCTTGTGTGGTGTCTTTACTTTTTGTAACCAAAAAGTAACAAAAAGTTTTGAGGGTAAAAAACTCACCCCTTAGCTACTATGTAACTAATCATTAACAACACGAATGGGGTCTCAAACAGTTTTACCCCCAAGCCCCCAAGTTTTTTCTGTGACTTTAATTTTGATTGTATGATATAATGAATAAAAAACAACCTATTTCTAGGCCATTTTCATTCTTCTAATCACCATGCTATCTGTTATTTGATAACTGTAATACCCTTATTTTTACCAATCAGGTCGTAATATAGAGATATATCCTGTGGGCCAGTAATATAGCCCAATTCTTTGTTTATATAAGTATCCAGAGCATTGATTGTTATTTGTTGGATGAGGAAAGGGGAATATCCGACATGCTCTAGTTTTGGAGTATAAGCTAGCTCAAAATATATACCAATTTTTTCGTGGGCCTCGAGTGAATTTATTGACCAATTAGCAGTTCTGTTGTTTTCGTCAAAGACAATATCAGCACCACGGCTCACACTACTTTTTTCTGTCCACCTAACATAGTCTGGTATTTTGGCGGAGAAGTTCAAATTGGATACATCACTAGTACCGTTTTGCAGTTTGAACCAGAGCCAATATTTAGTCTCTTTTCCAACTTGTGGAGGTAGTGGACCACGGCCTAGTTGGTCGCCTTCATCCGTATAGTAGCGTATATCGGTTGTAAAGTTTAGACTTGTGCCGACTCTCAGTGCCGGAGTTTCAATAGTAGTTTTGTATTTTGCCCCAGGTATTAATTTAACCTCGGCTGTTAGCTCAGGTGTTAGTGATAAAACTAGATTATTTCCGTCTTTTGGAAAGGTGTTTATAGGAATATCCAATTTTAAACTAGTTGAATCACCTGGGGATAATTTTTTCAAATTAGCCGAGTAGTTTGAATTTATAGTAAAATTATTCCCCACCAGTTTTCCAGCATTATAAAAATCAAGGTTATGTGAGTTTATAATATTTTTAGGAAAAGGTAGTGTGATTTCTATATTCTGCAATTCAACACTGCCGGAGTTTGTAAGATTTATTTTCAGCACCCCCTTATCGCCAGGAGAAATAGATTCAGTACCTTCTTGCCAAATAGTATCCAATTTTAATTCTGGGTGCAATATAGTTAATCTATGGTTCAAACGGCCTTGATCAATCAATTCATTATTGACTGTTATTTTTGGAGTTAATTCAAAATCAATAGTGTAAGTACTAGGACTTAGATTGGTTAGTAGTACAGCATTTAATTCTACCTCTTCATCTGGACTAAGTTGGTCTATTTGCCATTCTAAGTTTTCTATTGTAGTGCCTCCACTAGTAGGGTTAATAATCCGTAGTCCGTCAGGCAGATTAAGTGGTAAGACTAGTTTTTCTAATTTTTGTTTTCCAGTATTTTTCAAGCTAATTTTTAAAGGAATTTCACCTTGAGCAAGAGAGGAATTAGAAATATCTAAATTGCCTTGCAAGATAGATCCCCGATGAATTTGTATTAAATTTATTAATTTAACTTCCTGAGTCTTTCTGTCTTCTTGGTTATAGAGAAGTTCAGTAGTGATGTGGGTTTCTTGGTGGGGTGTATCGTAGTACCAACCAGATATTTTTATTTCACCCGACTCATTTTTTAATAATTCTTGCAAATCAAAACTCTGATTTTTTTTTTCATAAAGTTCGTTCGGTTCAATTTTATCCACAACCAGGCCTGGAGGTAGGTTTATTAAAAGAGATGCGTTAACTAATTTTTTGTCACTATTATTTTTATATTCGATTTTATAGGTAACATAGTCACCACTAATAATACGATCCGAAGATGGTGTTATCGACAAGTTTATCTGATTAATTACATCAGGGCTGTAGTAGTACCAAGAAATAGCTGAGACTGCTAAAACAAGAATTGAAAACAGCAAAATCGTATCAAAGATAAACAGTTTTTTTGCATGCTTAAAATTGAGATGATATTTTTTCTTGTAGTGCATCTCGGCAAAGTGGATAGGGGAGGATATAAATGCTAAGAACCATTTGTGTGGTTTGTGTAGTAGGTGGTGTTTGTTTAGGTATTTTTCTACGAATTGCATATCTTTCTTTTTTATATATTAAAGAGAGTATATGTGTAATTATACTATTTTTTTGTGGTTTGGGGAAGAGAGAGGGTGCGTGAGGCATGCTCTCCCCCTATAAGGGGGAGCCGACACGCAGTGACGGAGGGGGTCGAACGGAGCTGTAGAGTTTGTATTATTTATTTAATATCTAAATCAATCCATAGTAGCCCTTGATAGAGTTTAAAATTTTAAATCCTTCTTCAAGCTTCTCCAGACCCCCTCACCGACTGGCGTCGTGTGCTCCCCCTTGTAGGGGGAGAGCATATTTTACAAACAAAAAATCCGCTTTATTCAGCAGATTCTTCTTTTTTATTTACGATCTTCTTCACCGCCTTAGTGCTCGGAGAGTAGAGCTTGTTCTTTATCTTCCATCTGTCTACATACTGTCCAATACCTCTCTGGTCGCTTTTATTTTTTACAGTTGTCTTGGCTTGTGACCATTTCACTAGGCTTTCGAAGTTTATCTTATATCTACCAGCTACGATGATATATGTAATCTCTTCGGCTTGGATAGCGCGTCTGATTGTCTGCGGATTTACGCCAAAAAGACGACCTGCTTCGGAGATAGAAACTCTTACTATCTCTTTTTCATTGCTATCTGGTTTTTGTATAGTCGAATCAACCATATTTTTTAGGCAGTTGTATATGTTTGTCTATACAAATTTTATCATTTTATTAAAAATATGTCAAGCCTCTTTGGTTTTTTTGGGTTATACGAGTAGAATTGACTGATGGGGCATCCACCTCCGGGGATAAAAAGTATAGAGTAGTGTATACAAAAATACTTATTTAGAATTAGCTAAAAAGTAGTGTTTAATTTAAAAATGTATAGAGTAGTGTATACAAAACAAAAGCATGCTCTCCCCCTATCCCGGCATAGCAGGGATCCCTGCCAAAAGGCGGGATAAGGGGGAACACACGACGCTAGTCAGTGGGGGGGCTGGAGAAGCTTGAAGAAAGATTTAAAATTTTAAACTCTATCAAGGGTAATTATAAAATACCTTAGATACTAAATAAATAATACAAACTCTACAGCTCCGGCAGACCCCCACCGTCACTCCGTGTCGGCTCCCCCTCATAGGGGGAGAGCATCATATCTACTGAGTGAGGTTATCCCCAACCCAACACCTCAACCTTGCTTTTTCCCATAAAACCATGCTATAATCTCTCTTGTGCAGTATTTAGGGCTCTCCGCAATGGGTGGCTTGTTTTGATTATACTCATAGAGTGTGATGCTAATATACGAATTCATGCGAATTATACTAATTATACGAATTCCTTCTTATGTCAGGCTATTCATATTATTAGTATGCATTCGTATATTTGCATCGCATTTACTACCTGCATCGCATTCACTGTAACACTTTACTAACTTCCACGTCTTCTATTATGAAGCTAAAAATGAAAGAAAAATCACTACTTTTGAAGATTAGAACTAAGAAAGATTCGGCTGCTTTTGGTGAGCTTTACGATTTGTATGTGGAAAAAATTTATCGGTTCGTTTTCTTTAAAATAAATAATAAAGAAGAGGCGGAGGATATTACTAGCGATGTTTTTTTGAAAGTTTGGAACTATTTAATTGAAAATAGAAAACAAGAGATAGGAAGTTTTACTGGGCTTATATATAGAATAGCTCGCAATTCAATAATTGATTTTTATCGCCAAAGAGCAAAAAGGCAAGAGTGTTCACTTGATTCAGTGATTTTGATGGCTGATGATAAAAATTATGAGAAGATTGAAATAAATATTGAGGTGGAAAAAATAATGAAAGTTGTAAAAAGAATGAAGCAGGAATATCAGGAAGTGATTTTACTACGTTTTGTAGAGGAGCTTACAACAGTAGAGATTTCTTCTATATTAGACAAAACAAAAACTAATGTAAGGGTAACTTTACATAGGGCTACAAAAAAACTTCAAGAACTTTTGGAACAAGACTAATCATAGTTATGTACCACAACATCAAAGAACAATTAAGTAAGCTAAAAAATACTAACAGTCGGATAAATCCCGACCGTTCTTGGGTTTTGGAAAACAAGAAGAAGATGATGTGTCAGATCGGCAATAATGTCTCTGATGAGAAAAGTACATTTTCTTTTTCATATATTTGGGACATGGTTAATGTGATTGTTCCGGGTCAAATGGTATATTCAGTCGTTCGTCCAGTGGTTGTATTCTTGCTTATAGGAGCGGTAGCAACTAGTGGTTGGATAGCTAGTGTAGGTGCAACAGCGAAGTCTTTACCTGGAGATTTGGGTTATGGTGTAAAGATGGCTGTTGAAAAGACTCAACAAATAGTAACTGCAGTTACTTCTTCCGATGAAAAGGAGGCAGAGCTTTATCTAGAATTTGCTACTCGTCGTGCTAAAGAAGTGAAAGAGATAGTAAAAAAAGAAAATGAAGAAGAGGCCACAAAGGAAGAGACGGTCAAAAGTGTAGAAATAGCTATACAGCACCTAGAAGAATCAATTGATTCTGCCAATGATAAATTTAAAAAAGTTACAGAAAATCAACCAGAAAAGGTTGTTGATGCTAGTAAGGTTGTATCAGAAAAGACTAAGGAAATTAAGACTGATCTAAAAGATGCTGAAAAATCTTCTAAAGAAGGTTTGGACATGACTGCTACTAAGAAAAAAGTAAAAGAAGCTAATATTACGGCTGTACAGGCTGTTGTTCAAGTAAAGAGTGAGGGTAAGATAGAGGTTTCAGATGAAGATTTGCAAGGTTTAGTAAAAAATCAGATAGATAGTATTTTGGAAGATGTTGGAGATTTGAAAACAGAGACAGATGGGGTAGTAAAAGACTTGGAAGATGTAAAGGTTGTTTTGGATGAGTTAGAAGATAAGTTAGAAGATAAAAAGGAGAGTGAGGTAATTACAACTTCTTCTGTTGATATTGTGGCTAAGGCTGGTGAAGACAGCGTGTCTGCAAGTAGTACACGGTTTATAGGTGATGTAGAAATAGCTGTTGATAATGTAGTAAAAAAGGCCGATGAGACTGAAGATGTTTTAAAAGATTTAGAAGAGGTTATGGCTTTGGTTGATAACAATCAGATATCAGAAGCAATAGAGAGAGTAAAAGAGATGACAGATATTACAGAAAAAACAGAACAAGAGGTGAGTGATGTGAAGCGTGTAATAAGTGAGATTTCAAAAGAAACAAAAGATTTATTAGGAGAAGATGTTATTTTAGATATTGTAAATGAGGAGGATACGGCTATAGATGTAGATACAGATACAGATACAGATGAGGATGTTGAGCAATTGGTAGGGAATAGTACTAGCACAGATGTTATTGAAAATATGCCAGAAGAAGAAATCGTGGTAGAAGAGATAGAAGTTCAATAGTATCAGTCAGTGTTTAAAATAGTGTTTAAATCAGTTTTTCGTTCTTTAATTAATCAAAGCCTTGAATACTGTACGGCTAGGTCCTTGTAGCGCTTGTTTGGCTAAAAGGACCCATGCCATACAGTAACCTCGACTTAACGTCGAGGGGAGGCATCTTTTCTCTCTTCTGATTCGGTCTTAATAGGCCGCAGAAAGAGGGATTTATTCTCTGTATCCGTCAGCTGACGGAGAAAGGGGAGAACCATCTGACCAAAGGTTGAGGCCTGACGGTCGTCGGATGTAATAGTCGTTACTTCGATTAGGAGAACGACAAACTCGCTTATTCTGGAGACGTTCACTTTAAAGTGAATCGCGCCCTAAAATAAGTTAGGAAAACTATTAATATGGTAAAAATTGCAAAAAAATTCTTTACCGTGTCTGTTGTCGCTATGACAATTATGTGGAGCGTTGGCCTTTCTGCCTTGGTTCCTATGGTTGCTGTAGCAGTAGACGCATGTCCAGAGCTAGCAGCTGGTGACTTGTACAAAGTCCCAGGGCTTACTGCCGTGTATCTTTTAAATGCTGACATGGAAAGTGTATATTTCCCAAGTTCAGAAGTATATCATACTTGGTATGAAGACTTTTCTGGAGTAGAAGAAATTCCAAACACCTGTATAGATGCTTATCCTTTAGCAGGTGGTGTAAACTATCGTCCAGGTTCAATGCTGGTAAAGAGAGATACCTCTCCAAGCGTATATATTATTGAACCAGGAAACATGAAAACAAAAATCGGTTCAGAAGAAGTAGCAGCTGCACTTTATGGTGCTGATTGGGCTTCTAAAGTTCGTGATATTGCTAGTGTTTACTGGTTAAACTTTACTGCTGACGGCGCTGAAATAACTATGGCCTCTTTGCAGAATGGTATGACTGTCACTGTTGACGGTACAATTAATTATGCTGTTGTAGACGGTATACTTTACGAAGTAGATGGTGAAATTAGTGCTGTACAAACTGTTTCACAAGAGCTAGTAGATGCTTTGGAAATGGGTGCTACTACTGTTACTGCTGCTTCTTTGAGAGCAAATGCATCTCAGACTGTTGCTGGTGAAGTTATTGGTGGTGTTGATGATGACGAAGATGTAGAAACTCCAGCTGTTACCGGTAGTGTTACTGCTAGTTTAAGTGCTTCAACTCCAGCTGGTATAAATTTACCAGACGGTACTGCTTTTAATAATATATTAAAAGTTAACCTAAAAGCTGGTAGCGAAGCAGCTAGCATTACAGGTGTTACTTTGAAAAAAGGTGGCTACCTTCTAGTAACTGATGTTACTGGTGTCGATGTAGTTGATGGTAATGATGTGCGTCATGGTAATGTGGCTTCATCTTTTAATAGTGATAACGAAGTAAACATTTTGTTTGGTTCAAATCCTGTTAACATTCCAGCTAATGGTACTGTAACTTTATCTTTCCGTGTTAATTTATTATCAACTGCTACTGCTAGTACACTTGACATAAGTTTAACCGGTTTAGATACAACTGGTAGTGTTGCTGGTTTACCAATTAAAGGTAACTCATTTAGTGTAATTGATGGTACTAACGCTGTAGCTGGTGCTACTGTTACTGTACAAGCAATTAGCGGTGCACTTGGCACAAGTTTAAATGCTGATGATGAAAATTATCAAGAAATAACTAAGTTTAGAATTTCAGAAACTGCTAGTAAAGAAAATTTAGAAGTTCATAAACTTACATTATTCAACTATGGTAATGCAGCTGATGTTGATTACAAAGATGTACAATTAGTAGCTCAAGATGGTTCTGTAGTTGCTACAGCACAACCTTCAGCTCAGTATGTTGTATTTGATTTATCAGCTAGCCCATACACAATTGATAAGGGTACTTACAAAGATTTCACTGTAAGAATGAAAATCGTAGGTGGTACTTCAAAAACAATGCAATTTGTAGTTTATAATGACTTTGATCTAGAAGTTAAGGGTGCCAACACTGGTGCTTATGTATTGCCAATAGGTGGTAATGGTGATAGTGGTGGTGTTGCTTTCCCAGAAGGATCAGTAGCTCTGTATAACCAAATTACTGTTTCTGCTGGTACTTTGACTTTCAACAAAGATATTTCATCACCTTCAAATTCAGTTGCTCCAGGTGCTGCTAATGTTGTTTTAGCAAAATATTATGCTAAAGCAGTTGGTGAAGATATGGAACTTAGAAAAGTAAATTTTGGTATTACTCAAGTTACAACAGCCTTAACAGGTAATGTGTATGTTAGAGTAAACGGTGTTAATGTTTATAGTGTGGCTGCTAGTTCACTTGCAATGGGAGGTACAACTTCTACAGCTTCTCTAACTTCATACCCTATTTTAAAAGCTGGTGTAAATAGTTATATTACTGTAGAAGGTTCAGTCCTTTCAGCAGCAACAGGTGCTTCTACTTACACTGTTAATGCTTTTGATTTAATAGAGGTTAAGAAATTAACAAGTAATTCAATTTCTGATCCTAGTGTGGGAGCTGTAAGTGGTAACACAATTCAAGTTAATGCTGGTTCATTAAATGCAAAAACACTCTCAACTCCTGTATCTCAAAATATTGTAAATGGAAACAGTGATTTCACATTTGCTAACTTTGAATTAGATGCTCAATCTTCAGGTGAGAATGTACGCATTTCATCTTTCATCGTTTCTAATTCTGGTACTGGTACTGTTACCGATGTATCTAATTTAGAACTTTGGGATGGTGATGCTCAATTAATGACAAGCAATAGTACTGCTACTGGTGCTGCTTCAACAACCTTTACATTAAGTAATGCTTTGATTGTTGATAAAGGTACTGTAAAAACTTTAACATTAAAAGGTGATGTAACCGGTGCTGGTGCTGGTACACATCAATTTGTGTTATACAGTGTTTCTGCAACTGCTAAAGATACTGGTACAACTGTTGATGTAACTCCAACAGGTTCTGGTCAAGCTATGACTATCGCTTCTGGTGCTACTGTTACATTGTCTCTAGTTTCTGGTATTACTGCTTCTCCTGTAAGCACACAAGTGGCAACTGTAGGTACTAAAGATGGTACGTACTTTGCATTTAAGATTACTCCTCAAAATGAGGCTGTAAAACTTAGAACACTTAAATTAACAGCTTCTGGTACAACTTTGACTGCTAATGACGTAAAGAACTTGCGTTTATATCGCAATGATGAAATTATACCATTTGCAACAGCTGCTGAAATGAGTTGTACTGCAGGTACATGTACTTATACATGGACAGCTTCAGACAATTTATTAGCTAGTGCTGTACAACCTGGTTCTCCAGTTACTGTATATGTAAAAGCTGATATTGGTGGTGCTGGTATTGCTAGACTTGGTAATGATTTTGTGTTCAAGATCGCTGCTACTTCTACTGATTTTATCGGTGTAGGTGCTTCAACTGCTAGTGCTTTCGTAGTTTCTGGTACTCCAACTGTTACTGCTATTACTCACCTTGTACCGTTTAATGTACATGTTGAAGGCGTAAACCCACTATCATCTGGTACTACTGTAGGTTTGGCTTCTGGTGCTAAAGTAGGTGTGTTTAAAGTAACCAACCTTGGTACTGGTCAAATTACTTTTGGTACTTCAACCTTTGATAATGCTGGTGCTGCTACAAATACAATGGATTGGGTATTGAAAGGTTCTGCTGACGGTGGTGCTTCAACTGATGCTAGTGTTGCGTTAGGTGCTGCTGCTACTTCAACCGAAACTCAATGGGGTGATATCACTGATGCTACTATTAATGGTGGTTCATGGAGATATCTAACTATTAAGACTGATGCTGTAGCTGTAAATTACAATACACATCAATGGACTGTTAACGCTTTAGGACAACTTCTATACAGCGTAACAGAAGCTCAATTAGGTTATGATGAAAATGCTAATGGAGACTTATCTGATACAGTAGAAAATCTATATGTAACAGGTACTCCTGCGTTGGAAACTGTAACTTCACGTAGCTAATTGTTTCTAACAGTTCAACACTTTGTGTAAATTTATTTACATAATAGGTAACAAAATCCTCGCCCTCGGGCGGGGGTTTTGGTTTTTTTCCCTTGCCAAAAGCATTTAAAAAGGATATAATATAAAATATTAAACTTAAGCTTTCCAAGCCTTTCTGGCTTTTTGGGCTTTTCAAGCTTTTTCATTATGCAAAAAAAACTAGAATATCTAATAAAAATATTAATTGGTGCAACTTTTTTTGTCCCTCTAATCGTTATTCCAAATGGTTATATCTTTCCTTTCATTGTTCCTAAAATCGTCTGGTTTAGAGCTTTGGTGATGCTCATGCTTGGGGTATATATTTTACTCCTGTCTAGTAATTGGCAAAAATATCGTATTAGGCTAAATCCTCTAAATATTATTGTTGGCTTATTTTATCTCAGCTTTGCTGTTTCCACTTTTTCCGGCGTAGACTGGTATCGGAGTTTTTGGGATAATCACGAGCGTATGTTGGGGCTTTTTACTATTACTCATTTTGTTCTCTATTATTTAATAGTTTCTTCAGTAGCCAAGGATTGGGACGAATGGAAATGGTTGCTTAGAGTATTTCTTTTTGCTGGTGGTCTGGTTATGTTTATCGGGGTTTTACAAAGGTTCGTTAGTCCAGAGTTATTATTAAATCGCGGTGCTGAGCGTGTTTCCGCTACTTTGGGTAATCCAATTTACTATAGTGGTTACGGTTTATTTTTAATGTTCTCGGGTTATTTGCTGGCTATAAAAGAATATACAAAGGAAGGTTCCCTTAGGCTTCGCTCAGGGTGGTTTTGGTATGCTGTAGTTGGTGGTTTGCTTGGTTTTATTGGAATATTTTTGGGGGGTACCAGAGGGGCATTGTTGGGTTTTTTAGCTGGTTTTGGTATCTTGTTTGTCTCTTATGCTATTATCCTCAAGGATTATAGAAAAGTTCGTCGGAGTATGTTTGGTTTAATTATTTTAGGATTATTTGTAATTGGATTACTTTTTACTTTTCGTCAGACTAATTTTGTAAAAAATATTCCAGCTGTTGGTGGTTTAGTAAATATATCTTTGGATAGTGGAACAGCCGGTACCAGGCTGATGGCTTGGGGTGTAGCAGTTGATGCTTGGCAGGAAAAACCAATCTTTGGTTGGGGGCCAAATAATTATTACTATGCTTTTAATAAATACTATAGGGCGGAGTTTCTAGAGTATGGTTATGGGGAAACATGGTTTGATAATGCCCATAGTGTGATAATGAATACTTTGGCTGTACAGGGTGGAGTTGGTATTATTAGTTATTTCGGAATTTTTGGTGTAGCTATTTTTATGTTGTGGCGAGGTTACAAAAAAGGCGATTTAGATGCGCATATTGTCAGTATTGGCTCGGCCTTTTTAATTGCTCATCTAGTTAGTTTGGTAACAGTATTTGAAAATCCGACTTCCTATCTTTATTTCTTTTTCTTTCTTGCCCTTGTTAATTCACAGATCACTGATCACCCCTCCAATTTGGCGGGCAGGCGATCACAGATCGCAGATTCTAAGAATAAAAATATCTCTACTGGCTTATCTGTTGTTGTAAGTTTGGTAATTTTATTAATGATCTATTCTACCAATATCAATCCAGCTAGAGCTAATAAAGCGGCTTTGAATGTGATAAGGCAAGTAAGTGCAGGTAGGGATATAACTGAAGTCTATGCAGATGCAACCATGATCCCTTCACCACATATAGATGATATTAGAAATGATGTAGCTAGAATAGCTGGTAATAATATAAGTAAGTTAGCAGAAAATAATAGAACATCTGAAGCAATAAAATTATTTGAATTAGTTAGTGCAGAATTAGAAAAGAATATTGAATTACATCCATTGGATATTAGGATTTATATTCAGTTAGCACAGCTTAATACTATTGGAGCTCAATTAAAACAAGATGCTAAATTAATTATTGAGGCGGAAAGATATTTGGATGAAGCGTTGCTTATGTCACCAAAACGTCAACAAATTCAATTTACTTTGTCTAATTTAAAATTACAAATAAATAAACCTGACGAAGCAATTCAGTTATTACAAGATAGTATTGATAATGATCCTAAAATAGCAGAGGGTTGGTGGAGACTGGTTGCTACATATCAACAGATGGGGGATATTGATAAAGCAAAAGAGATTGCACAAAATGCTCTAGATCAGGGTGTCATCTTTGGTGTACAGGAACAGAATATTATAAATTCTATATTACAAAGTGAATAATTTAAAATTAATAGTATGGCAAAAAAAGCATTAATTACAGGCATAACTGGCCAAGATGGTTCTTACTTAGCCGAATTTTTATTAGAAAAAGGCTATGAAGTTCATGGTATCATCCGCCGTTCTAGTAGTTTTAATACCGATAGAATTGACCATATCTATAGAGATCCGCACGAAAAAAATGTAAAAATGTTTTTGCATTACGGAGATCTTACTGATTCTAGTAATATTAGTCGTATTATAGATAAAATTAAACCCGATGAAATATATAATCTGGGTGCTCAGAGCCATGTAAAGGTAAGTTTTGAAATACCAGAATATACTTGCAATGCTGATGGTCTTGGTACTCTTAGACTAATAGACGCAATAAAAGATAAAGGTGCTAATGTAAAATTTTACCAGGCAGGATCTTCGGAAATGTTTGGCAAGGTATTGGAAACACCACAAAAAGAGACTACACCATTTTATCCGCGTAGTCCCTATGCTTGTGCCAAAGTTTTTGCGCATAATATTTGTATAAACTATCGTGAAGCTTACAATATGTTTATTTGTAATGGTCTGTTATTCAATCACGAGTCTCCTCGTCGTGGTGGTACATTTGTTACTAAAAAAATTACCAATGCATTTGCTAAAATAAAACTAGGCAAGCAAGACAGGCTTTATCTAGGTAATTTAGATGCCAAGCGTGATTGGGGTTATGCAAAAGATTATGTAGAGGCTATGTGGCTTATGCTCCAGCAAGACAAGCCAGATGATTATGTACTTGCTACTGGTGAAACACATACTGTCCGTGAATTTGTAGAACACAGTGCTAGACTATTAGGTTATGAAATAGAATGGCAGGGGAGTGGTGTAGATGAAAAAGGTGTAGATGTTCAGACTGGTAAAATTTTGATAGAAATTGACCAAAAATATTTTCGTCCTGCCGAAGTTGATAAATTACTTGGCGATGCTACCAAAGCAAAAAATACTTTGGGTTGGGAACCAAAAGTAAAATTTGAAGAATTAGTGAAGCTGATGGTAGGGGCTGAGTTTGAAGAGATGGGATTGGTCGCTAGGGATTATATTATTAACTAGTACGATTATGATGGAAAAAGATGCCAAAATTTACATTGCTGGACATCGTGGACTTGTGGGTTCTGCTATAGTTCGCAAATTGAAATTAGATGGCTATACTAATTTACTCGTAAAGACCCATACTGAGTTAGATTTGTTAGATGATAAGGTTGTGGCAGATTTTTTTGCTATTGAAAAACCAGAATACGTATTTTTGGCAGCAGCCAAAGTTGGTGGAATCATGGCTAATAATACTTATCCAGCACAGTTTATCTATGAAAATTTACAAATTCAAAATAATATTATCCACCAGTCTTATCTAAGTGGGGTAAAAAAGTTATTATTTTTAGGATCGTCTTGTATTTACCCACGTGAGTGTCCACAACCAATGAAAGAAGAGCATCTATTGTCTGGATATTTAGAACCAACAAATGAACCATATGCTATTGCTAAAATAGCTGGCATAAAGATGTGTCAAAGCTATAACAGGCAGTATGGTACAAATTTTATAGCAGTAATGCCAACAAATCTTTATGGTCCAGGTGATAATTTTGATTTAGAAAATTCTCATGTATTACCAGCATTAATCCGAAAGTTCCATGAAGCCAAAGAAAAAGGGGATAGTGAGATGGTCGCTTGGGGTACAGGTTCACCAAAACGTGAATTTCTTTATGTAGATGATATGGCTGATGGCTGTATGTTTTTGATGAATAATTTTGATCCAAATAAGGAACAAAATCAAAAAGGCGAAATATTTTTTAATCTTGGCACTGGAATAGATGTGACAATCAAAGAGTTGACCGAAATAGTTAAGAAAGTAGTAGGATTTGAGGGTGAGATTGCCTGGGATACTTCCAAGCCCGATGGGACGCCTCGTAAATTGCTTGATATGAGTAAAATGCATCGTTTAGGTTGGAAACATTCAGTTCAGCTAGAAGAAGGGGTGAAAAAAGCCTATGAGTGGTTTAAAACTTTATAAAGTTTAGCTATTATTGACAAACTTTATAAAGTTTGTATTACATTTATCTTTATAAATAATGTAAGAGTTAACTCTTACACGTAATATGTTTTTATGGGAGCAAAAAAGAGAGGACAAGAATATATTAGAAAAATAACCCGAGTTGGTAGAGGTGAAAGCGTAGCTTTAACTTTGCCAATTGACATGGCTAGAAAATTAAAGCTAAGAAAAGGGCAAAAAGTAGTAGTAAAATTAGATGGTAAAAAGATAATTATTGAGGATTGGAAAAAGTAGTTGAAATCGTCATCTTACATCCAAAATTAGTACTATTTGACACCTAATGACACTTAGTGGTATAATGTGACTAAGTCTAAAAGTCGAAAGTCTAAAGTCCATAAAGTCAAAAGTCGCTTCACAGACTTTCGACTTTATAGACTTTTGACTATTATTATCCTATGGAAATTAATCCAAATGAGGTGTATACAACTGCCGAGGCTGAAAAATTGTTAAAAATCAGCAATAGTACTATGAAGCGTCTTTTGAAGAAGGGGCTTATTCGGGCTAATAAAGTTGGAAAGCAATATCGGATTTTAGGCCATGAATTATTGCGTTTGTTGTCGCCAGAGGTTGATAAGAAGGCGACAGATTTGTATCAAAAGGTAAAGATTAAAACTATTGAGAAGACTAAAGAGTGGTAAACCCCCACACTTAAATATTTTTTTATGCATTATGTTTATATAATAAAAAGTAAAAAAGATGGGTTATTGTATACAGGTTCTACCAATGATTTAAAAAAGAGATTTCAATTACATAATGAAGGAAAAGTTTTTTCAACACGTCTTAGAAGACCTTTTGAATTAATTTATTACGAAGCTTACAAAGCAGAAAAAGATGCGAGAGTTAGAGAACATAACTTAAAACTTAGGGCAAATGCTTTAGGTCAGTTAAAAAGACGATTAGAATTTAGTTTATAAAATAATTAAGTGTGGGGGTAAATATGGAATTGGCTATAAAAACAATTAAAATAAAATTATTGGAAGTTTGGTGTCATACTGGTTTTCAGAAGTATTTTAGAAATACTGGGTGGCTTTTTTTAGAAAAGATATTAAGGATATTTGTTGGTTTATTTGTAGGGGTGTGGATAGCTCGTTATCTTGGTCCAGAGAAATATGGTCTTTACAATTATGCTATTAGTTTTGCTGGGCTTTTTACTGTCATTGCTAGTTTTGGTTTAAATAGTATCTTGGTAAGAGAATTAGTAAAAAATAATAACAAAAAAGATGTTTTGCTTGGAACTGCTTTCATATTAAAAATAATTGGAGCTGTTGTCTCACTTTTAATCATGGCGTTTGCTACATTATTTGTGAGCCATTCTAGTTTTGAAAATGTTTTAATTTTTGTTATTGCTTCAGCTGTTATATTTCAGTCATTTAATGTTATTGATTTTTATTTTCAAAGTAAAGTGCTGAGCAAATATGTTGTATATGCAAATGTGATTAGTTTGTCTGTATCTTCGATAGCAAAAGTTGCTTTAATTTTATCAGAGGCTTCGCTTATCTATTTTGCTTTTGTTATATTTTTTGATAGTTTGATTCTTGTTTTGGGATATTTGTATTTTTATAAAAGACAAGGTTTGAAATTTTTTGCTTGGAAATTTGATTATGGTATTGCAAAAAATTTGTTGAAAGATAGTTGGCCATTGATATTATCTGGAATTTCGGTTGGAATATATATGAAAATAGATCAAGTTATGATAAAAAATATGCTTGGTGATGAATCTGTTGGGTTGTATAGTGCCGCAGTGAAGCTGAGTGAGGTCTGGTATTTTATACCTGTTTTAATTTCTTCTTCATTGTTTCCTGCTATTTTGAATGCCAAGAAAAAAGATGATTCTATGTATAATAAGAGATTGAAAAATTTATATTCTACCGTGGTCTATTTGTCCCTTGTGGCATCTTTATTTGTTACTTTTTTTGCCGAGCCTATTATTAATGTGTTATATGGTGCTCAGTATATGGGTTCGGTAGTGGTCTTGAAATTGTATGTTTGGTCGGGGGTATTTGTTAGTTTGGGGGTGGCTAGTAGTAATTGGTATTTGGCTGAAAATTTACAGCTCTTGTCTTTTTTGAGAACTTTTATCGGAGCAATTATAAACGTAATATTAAATTTAATACTTATAAAAATGTTTGGTTTGTATGGAGCTGCAATAAGTACGTTGGTTAGCTATTCTTTCGCAGCCTATTTTTTTGATTTATTTAGTGTAAAAACTAGAAAAGTTTTCTTTATAAAAACTAAATCTTTATTTTTAAAGTAAAACTATGTTAAAAAATATAATTAAAAAGATTATTCCTTTGTATATTAGAAAACAAATAAAAAATTGTATTATTTTGTCTAAAGAATATGGTCAGTATGAATCAATAAAAAGAAATAGTTCAATCGATAAAAATGGAAAAGAAATACCGTGGTATACGTATTCTGCTATTGAGTACTTAAATCATTTGGATTTTTCTGATAAGGTGGTATTTGAGTGGGGGTCAGGTAGCTCTTCTATTTATTGGGCTAATCGGGCCAAAGAAGTCATATCTATTGAAGCTGATGAAAAGTGGTTTAATAAGGTATCATCACGCAAGAAAAATAATCAAGAGATTAAATTATTGAAAAATAAAGATGAATACGTAGATATAATTTCTAGATTGGATAAAAAATTTGATATTATTGTTATTGATGATAGATATAGAGATGATTGTTTAGTCAAAGCGCCCTATTTTCTGAAGGAAAATGGTCTTATTATATTAGATAATTCTGATAGATTTTCTGATGATGTTTTAATCAAGATGAGGTCAGAAGGGTTTATTCAGGTAGATTTTCATGGGTTTGGGCCTATTAATGGTTATACGTGGACAACTAGTTTATTTTTCTGTAAAAATTTTAATTTTGATTATAAGCAAAATTTAAAAAGTATAGCTAGCATAGAATCAAATTAGTATTAGTTTTATAACTGCTACAACGTATGAATTTAATTAAATCGGTAAAAAAATATATACCAAAAGGTATTAAATATAAATTAAATTTAATTAAAACAAATTATTTTAATGGTTTTGTATTACATTCTTATTCTCAGGAGGGTGAGGATATGATTTTGAAAAGAATGTTTGAAAATAAAGAGAATGGATTTTTTGTAGATGTTGGTGCCCATCATCCTTTTCGATTTTCTAATACTTATTTTTTTTATAAAAAAGGGTGGAATGGTATAAATATTGATGCTATGCCGGGTAGTATGCAGTTATTTGATAAATTTAGAAAAAGAGATATAAATTTGGAAATGGGTATTAGTGATAAACAAGGATCTTTAGAATATTTCATGTTCAATGAGCCTGCCCTAAATGGTTTTTCAAGAGAATTATCTGAATATAGAAGAGAGGATACCAAAGAAAAATATTTTATAAAGTCTACTGTAAATATAAAAGTTTTCCCTCTGTCCGAAATTTTATCTAAACATATGCCAGAATATAAAAATATTGATTTTTTATCAATAGACGTTGAGGGTTTAGATTTAGATGTATTAAAATCAAATGATTGGGTAAAATTTAGGCCCAAAGTTATACTTGTAGAGATTTTAAAGTCTAATTTGTTAAATTTACATGAAAATGAAATTGTAGTGTATTTGGCAAGTAAGAATTATAAACCTTTTGCAAAGACGTTTAATACGATGTTTTTTATTGAAAAATAATTTTTATATGAAATTAACACCAATTATCTTGTTTGTGTATAATCGCCCGTGGCACACCAAACAAACAATAGAGTCTCTGCAAAAAAATGAACTAGCTAAAGATAGTGACCTTTTTATATATTCCGATGCGCCTAAAATTGAAGACTCAATAAAAAAAGTTGAAGAAGTAAGAGCATATATAAAAACAGTTATTGGATTTAAAAATATAATTATTATAGAGAGGTATAAAAATTTTGGTTTGGCTAAAAACATTATTGAAGGCGTCACAGAGGTAGTTGAAAAATATGGCAAAATCATTGTACTTGAAGATGACTTGGTTACAAGTAAATACTTTTTGAAATTTATGAACGAGGCTTTGAATTTTTATAATGATATTGATAAAATTTTTGTGGTATCTGGATATTCTCATGATGTAAAATTGTCCAAAGGTTATGATTTTGATGTGTACACAAGCTATAGAAGTTCTTCATGGGGATGGGCTACGTGGAAAGATAGGTGGTCAGAGATAGATTGGGATATTAAAGATTATCCAGAATTTATAAAAAATAAAGAAAAAGTAAAAAAATTTGATAAATCAGGTAACCTTTCTGGTATGTTGAAGGATCAAATGGAAGGTCGTATAGATTCGTGGGCTATACGTAGGACTTACAGCCAATTTAAGTTAGGTAAGTATACTGTTTTTCCAGTAGTTTCTCTTCTTAAAAATATTGGTATGGATGGAAGTGGAACACATTATAATAAGAAAGATGTAAATAGATCTTCTTTTAAAGATAATATCTTTGAAAAATTTTCAAAGGATTATAGATTTTTAAAAGCAAATTTAACACCATTAGAGGGTATAACAAAACAGATTAGAAAAAAAACAGGGGCTGGTTGTATGTTTTTTAGAGTGTATAAAAAAATAAAAAAGATATTATAAAGTATGGATAATAAGATTATTAAAGAGATAAATTTACTTTGTAATTTAGTATTTAATCAAAATTGTACTAAAGTATCTTTTTTGTTACCTGATATTTTTAAAAAATACCGTTTTGAATCTAGACTTTATAGCCTTAAAGAAATTTATTTTTTGATAAAAGAAAAGATAGAAAAATTGGATATACATAGTGTTCAATTGCAAAATATTGATATACCTCAGATGAAAAACATGCCAAAAAAATTGGAAAAAGTTGTTAGTATTTATAATAATAATCAATGTTTTGACTACATAATACATGGGAGTTATTCAGATGATACCTACACAGAAGCTTCTGACGTGGATGATTTTATAATTATAAAAAAAGAAACGTTTGAATCTTTTAAGAATTTTAAAAAAGTTTATTATATTTTGAAAATGACTAATTTGCACTATCAATATGTTGACCCGGTTCAGCATCACGGGCATTGGATTGTTACTGAGTTTGATTTATTAGATTATGATAATTCTGTAATACCTATTTTTGTTTTAATAAAAAATTCTTTTTCTATTGGTAGAAAAATAACAATTAGTTATAGTTTGGTAGAAAACAAAAAAATTGATGGTATTTTTAATATGATTTTGGATGAATTGCGCTGTGAAAGTATGAAACTTTTTGCTAATAAAATAAATATTTTTTCCTTAAAGAATCTTATTTCGGCTGTTACCTTACTTATACCGTTGCATTACCAGCTTAAAGGACTTGATTTAGATAAAAAGGAAGCAATTGAAAGAGCTAAAATAGAATTTGATATGGGAGATTTGGAATTATTAGAATGGTCAACACAGTTAAGAAATAATTGGAGTAGTGTTAGAGGTTATAGATATTATATTTGGATAAGAATGTTTAATTGGTTATTTCAGAATAGAAGTTTGACGGTTTTTTTGAGTGGGTACTTTTTACCTAAGATTGGTATAGATGAAATACCAGATATCAAAAAAACTTATTTAGAAAAATTTATATACCGTATAAAATCTATATGATAATAAATTATGATTTAAAAATATTGAAGATTTCAGACTACGAACATATTATAGATGTGGTTTTAAATAAGTTGAAAAAACACAGCTTTATTTTGTCAGTGTATCAATTTGGTGGTATTAGTAAACCCGGTGTTTCAGACATAGATTTTTTGATCATAATAGATAGTATAAATAATTATACTTACAAAAAGAAAATAATTAATGAAATACTAAGTTATAATGAGTTGTCTAGATATTGTTTTTTTCATGAGGCTATAATAATTGAAAAAAGTGATGTTCTGTATATTGATTTTTTTCATAATGTTCAGGGTCTTAGGCTTTTATATGGTAAAGATTTTAATATATCAAAAATTAATTTTGCAAATGAGCAGTATTTTATGTGGAATTCTTATTTTATAATTTCATTTCTATTTTTGTTAGTTAATAAAAGGAAAGTTTCTTTGAGATATATTCTTTTATTGATAAACAATATAGCTTATT
>Ga0075122_10000441_pt1 | contig 33443 bp, 65 predicted proteins | sample AntAceMetag02UKB_FD_69790 | JGI IMG/M metagenome (GOLD analysis project Ga0075122, IMG submission 69790) | Saline lake microbial communities from Ace Lake, Antarctica - Antarctic Ace Lake Metagenome 02UKB | ecosystem: Environmental > Aquatic > Non-marine Saline and Alkaline > Saline | place...
TAAATAAATTATCTACTGGGCTTAAGCCGGTTATATTTGGAGCAGTTGAATCAATTGTTATAGTTCTATTTTCGGAGTTAAATTCATTTCCTGCATAGTCAAATAAATTATAAGCCCATTTGAATATTCCATCTACGAAATTAAATACCTTTCCGACTTCACTACTAATTGTTCCAGCGATACCATAAATAATTGAAGTGTCAAATAGGGTTCCGTTTGTCCACCAAGCATAAATTGTAGAGTTTTTAATTCCAAGATTATCTGAAACATTTGCTGTTAAATTTACTGCTGTCGTGTTTGAAGTATACCCTGCTATTGGAGTATTTAATGTGACATTTGGATTTGTTGTATCCACCCGAATAAAATAAGTAGAAGTATTTACTTGTTGGGAGAGGTTATCTGTGGCACTACAGAACCAAGTATAATCTCCATCTGATAAAGTTTTAGTAAAAGTATAGTTTGTGTTGTTTAAACCACTTGAATTTGTTACATTTATGTTGCCGTTTAGATAAAGAGAAACATTAGAAATTTGTATGTCGTCAGTAGCATTACAAATAAAACTAACAGACGAAGAGGTATTTGTGTTATTTGAAGGAGAAACTATAGAGATTGTGGGAGGTTGGTCTGTTAAGTTATAATCTACACTTAAACTTGAATATTCCATAACTCCTGCAGTGTCTGAATGAAAATCAAATGTCACAGTACAATTATTCCCCTCAATTATTCCGCCAGGACAAGTTCCGGCTCCATCTCCTAGGGCTGTGTTTAATGTATCTTTAAAGTTGATTGTAGATATGTTTGTATAATTTATATTTAGACTTGTTATGTTAAAATCTCCACTTGAAGTCGCACTAATAGATATTGGTACATTGCACAAACCAGTACTGTCATCTTGGCAGCTAGATAAGTAATCTGAAAGTTTAGTAGTATTTAGTGAGATTGGTTGATTTATCCCTGAAGTAAGAAAACCATTAGTATAATTATCTGAAGTGCCAATAGCTGTAGATGTAATCGTTAAATTTTCCAATGCTTTACCATACTCAAAATTCTTTATATATGCAGTATTACCATAAGGCGGTGACCCATAAGTAAGAGTTCCACACTTACCACCATTTGTAACAGTTACAGGACAATTAACACACCGTCTTTCTACAACATTATTTCCGTCTGTCAAATCTGAAGAATCTATAGTTAAAGTTCTGGTTATTAAATTAGCTGTTGAACCACAACTGGAAGGGCATAATCCAAGAGTACTTACATCAACACTTGCAACTAAATTACGACCCTTTGAGTTAGTAATATAAAACCGCAAATCTCCAGTCGCTGCCCCTGTCCACGCACATGCTGCATATTGTATAACTGGATTGGTATCAGAGTTGATATAATCGCCGTCTATTACATAATTCCCTACTGTAAAATAATTATCATAGTCCATTCTAGTGAAACCCTCTACACCAGCACATCCAGCAGTAAAGTATGCATAACTTCGCCCATCACCAATGCATGCATCATTTGCTACAGTAGTTTTTGTATAATTGCTGAAGAAAATAAATCCAGCAGAATTAACTTCTGCATTTTTTGGTATGTTAAATGTTAAATTTATATTTTCACCACCACTTGCAAAAGAGTCTTCATAATATAAAGAAGTATCATTTAATTCATCTAAGATTGCGTTGCTTCCTTGAAACTCTGCTCCTTTAAGTGACCAGATTGAAGAGCCGTTTAAGTAGATTGAGGGGTTTGATGGTAATGAATACTCAGAAGTTATATTTCTTTGATATATTGCCTCGTCTTTTTTTGTAAAATAAAATATCTCTCCATCGTCTTTCCAAAAAACACCCGTTCCATATATCCCTAAATTGTACGAATCTCCCGAATATGAACAACTAGACAAATCCCACGAAGATAGGCAATTATATTTATATATTCGTGCATCTATATCATCCGATTCGTACAAATGATATCCATCACTGCTCACAAATAACCCTTCTGGAACAAATGATTGTGTAGATAAATTTATATCATCATATGTTGCAGTAGATATGTCCCATGGGGTTGTCAAAGAGAATTGAAGTATTTTATCATAACCAGTTCCCCTATCTATCATGAGAAGAGTATAACCATCTGGACTAATGGAAAAACCAGTAGGAGCATTTCCTTTTGATGAAACATTTTTGTTGTCTGATGTACATGAGCTTATATTCCATGCTTTAGAGCATGTAAACTGTATTATTGCATCTGAATTTATTGAAGACTGATACAATTTAGACCCATCATTTTTAAAATATATATGCGCAACACCGATGTCTAATGTAGAAATATTCTGAATGTAAGATGCAGTCGAAATTTCCCAAGAAGATGATAAATTATATTCAATTATAACAGAATTGTCTGTTTCCACAACATACATTTTATCACCAATAGGAGATAGATAAATTCCATAGAAATCGTAGGATGTGCCGACTTCTTGATAGAAACCCTTTGTGGTATCTGCTGTAAGATTCCATGCGTTTTTATATGATTCGGAGCTACTAACATCGAAACTCCCAATAGTAACATTGCTCCTCACAGGAATGCTTAAATTTAAACTTTTGTTTTCATTTCCTGAAAAAGATAAACTTCCAGAGCTTAGACCATTAGTAAAGATGTTTAGAGATAAAGCAGAGATAAAACTAAGCAGAACAAATCCTAAAACAAAGATAGAAATAAATTTAATTTGTTTCATTTGAACCTCCAAGCATTACTCCACCCGCTAAACCTCTCTGGTCCAAAATAATGTAGCCCTCTTCATTAGAGATTACAGCAAACCTGTGTGCCGAATCATCAGTATTCTTGAATCCGTATGTATAATTTCTAAATCCTAATTCCTCTCCAAGAGAAGCATAAAGTAAAGCCCAATTTCTACAATCTCCTCCAATCGTTTTAAGGGCATTAAACGAAAGGGTTATTGAATCATCAGTTTGTTTATATTTATAAAAAGTTCTAACATTTGCAACAAGACATTTTCCAGTATTTAATAAGTCTAAACTGTTACAATTATTTACAATTTCTTCTTCTGAATTTGGAATAAAATCTGGAGTGAATCGGTCTATAGAATTATCATATTCTTCTTCGGCGGTATAAAAACAAAAAATTGCAATTAACAAAAGTAAAGCTAGAGAAAGGTAGCAACAGCCAAATGACCTCTTTTCTATTTTTTTGACCATAATCTCTCATAAAAAGGGTTATTTCTTTATAAACCTTACGAACACAGTTTTTCAAAGGATTTATTTTCGGAATTATAAACCCTTTTCCACTCACCTTCGCAAGTATCTGGCAAACAACAAATAAAGTTATCAGAACCACCCACTTCAATCATTCCGGGAGAACAATCCAGGCTAGAAGGAATTACTATGGCCCCAATTTCTTGACATTCACTAATCAAGATTGGAATATTTCCTAAATCTCCAGTTGGATTAAAAACAGTTGCAAAAGGCAAGATTGGATTTATTATAAGTAAAACAGAAGTTACCCCAATGATTGTTACCATTAAAGCATTTTTCTCATCAGAAGCTAAGTAAAGTGCCAAGAAAAGCATAAGGACTCCACCGATTATTAAACCAACTGGACTTTTATTCGCTTCTAAAATTTGTGGGGAGGTAGTAGAAAAAAACTTGGAAGAGAAAGAGAGAAGGGTAGAGGTACTTGCAATTAAACCAAGACTTATAGTAGTCCATTCAAATTTTGTCATATTTCTCCCAAATAACTTTTTACTCAATTTCATTTATTTTTACCTCACCTTTCTTTAGTTTTTCAATTAAGGTTTTTACTTGCTCTTGCGTTGGGTTTTTGTAATTTATCATGTTATCACCGAAAAGAGAGGGTATAATTTATTAAAATTATAACCATTGAATAAAAAATGTCCCGCAGATGAACTCTCTAAACCAAACCACTTAGCCATATAACAACTAGCCAAACCAAATATCCCTGCTCCTATAAATGCCCCTGCAACAATCCCAATGTCCCCTCCAACGGAATATGCATATATGTGATAAAATGAAAATCCCCCTGCCTTCACTAACGAAGCTATCCAAAACGGAAGGTATAAACTTAGTACGCTAAGAAAGGCCATTGTAAAAAATAACTCTTCAACTATTGGAGCAATACCTATTACTGTAATAGCTTGGCCACTTACTGATAATGGAACTGTTGGAATAGCCATGCTAATCACTGCCCCAACTATTTTAACTTTTGTTAATAAAAGAAACCCTACACCAAAAATCAACCCTGCAATTATTCCTTTGATTGGTTTCTTACTTACTCCCAATAAAACTTTATCTCCTTTGCCTTTATAACCTGCAAACTTTAAAATAGAAGGAAAGAATAATAATGTAAGAATAGCAAAGATTAACATAAAAGTATATACAATCCCTTCAAAGAAGAACTTTCCAAGTAATACCATCCCTACAAGTAAGAAACCAATGACTATCGGAAGGAACGTTCTAAACTGTTCTTTTTGTATATCTCTCATCTTTTCCCCCAAAGTGTATTTACAAAATAGAAAACTTCTGCTAGTAAACCAATTAATCCTCCAATAGTTCCAAAGGAAACGAAGGGGTTAGAAATTATCAAATGAATGAAAACAAGACTTAAACCAAAAGATAAAAGTAGATTAATTCTTTTTTGGACTTTCATTTTTCCTCCGCTTGATTAAGATTACGATTACTACAGACACCGAAACCAAAATAAACAAAGGAATTAAAATTATGGAAAGAAGTAATCCCCAGTTGGTTTTGGGTGTTATGCAGTCATGGTCCGAGACTATCTCTCCTTCTAAACAAATGACTTCATTACAAATATTATCTTCAGTACAGAATTCTGTTTGGTCGCACTGACTATCTGAACTACATTCACAACTTCCTTGTTCGGTATATTGTAGCCATTCGAAGTTTGTTGATGAATCACATTTGAAATTAGCCCTTGTTTGTTTGTTTAGATTACAAATTGACCAATCTCCTGGATTTAAATCAGTTGGCCTATTTGGACAAGAAGCATCAGAACACACACCATACTCACAACCAAAAGTACAATAATCAATTTGTTGAGAAACCTTTGAACAATCTGAATATTGATAGTTCTGCATTATCTTATTCCCCTCACAAGTTTTTTCTCCAACATTGCCTTCATTACATGTTTTTATACACTGTGCATTTTCGCAAGTTTCATCTGAACCACAATCAATTGCTTTTTCTTCTTTCCCTCCACAAGAATCATGCCAATAGACATCCCCGCTAGAACATTTTTTAGAATCGTGGGAACTACATTGTTGATTATCACAAGAACCAGATGAGCAACCATAATTACATTTATCTGAATACTCCCAAGTTCCAGTATTGGAACATCTCCAAACTTCAGTTCCTTGACACTTTTTATCTCCAGGGTCAGCACCGCCAGAACATTCTACCGTCGGTGTTTTACAGTAACATTGTTTGTTGTAATTAGTATAGGGGTTAAACGGGTCATAACAAAAGTCATAAGCAGAAGACCAAGGATTTGAAACGGACATTTGTTGTGGATGCCAACTACAATATTCTTCAACTTGCCCAGAACTACAAGGGGAACAGTCTCCTATGAAAGGTAATACACCACATCCTTGTTCACAGAAATTCCAACCACCTCCAGCCACCGACAAAAAATTATTACCTCCATTTGCTTCTGCCACTTTTTGTTTAAACTCTTCGAATGAAATACCCTCAGGCATTGTAGTTATCTTTGTTTCAGCGAGGGCAAAACTTGCAAAAGTTGATACTAATAAAAGAACTAACGCAATTATTGAAATTATTTTTTTCATCTCCTCCTCCTAAAATAAATAACTGCCCAAATAACTAATCCTAATCCAAATAGTATCGATACTCCAATTATTATATTTTTAGTTGTAAAATAGTTTTTGACGAAAGATTTACATTGTGGCTCGCTTGTTATAGATAATGATTCACTTAAATTTAAACAACCATAATCGCAAGATTCAATTGCTACATACTGATTATTTTGGCAATCTAAAACTTGTGAGTTTGAACAAATAGTTTCTCCGTCTGAGCAAACCTGATTAACACAAGCAGGATTTCCATTAATAACATTACACTTAAATTCGCAATCTTCTAAGGTTTCTTGTTTTACTTCGTTTGAACATTTATTTAAACTACATGAATAATCTTTAACTGACTGTTTTATTTTATTATCTGAACAAAAGCTTTCTCCCATATTTTCATCAATTCCACAGTCAGATTCTTTAATACAGATTACATTACATTTTCCTATTTGTGGTCCTTTGTTAATCCATTTTTCATTTATACATTGATAGTTATTATTATTAGAACACTTCTCCTCACCATTCTTACATTCTTTTTTTGCCCAAGCGTAATGTTCACAAACATAATAACCTGTTGAATCTGTTTTAGTTTCTCCGATTACACAATTTTTAGACTTGCAAGTATAAGGATTTACGTATCCTGTTTCTTCACAAAATTCATTTGAATTACAGTCTTCATTTTTTAAACATTCTTTAGAAACAAAGCTACAAAGCCCATCTCCATTGGAATCAGACCACCCAAAACCATAATAAGCATAAGCCCAAGCCCATTCACCATTTGATGCAGTATTTTTATTATAATCGTAAGCAACTATCTTTGGACATTTGTCTGTTTTTGTTTCTCCAGAGCTTACTAATTTTATCTGTCCGGTATTGCTCATATGCTGGCCGTTATAACATCCACTACCATCACATTTAGAGACACTACTATAAAAGGTATTCCAATTAGATAGGGGATTGTAGTAGAGGTATGTATCATCTCCAGTTACTTTCCATTTAAAATAACCATCTCCAAGAATCCATTTATTTGGATTTCCGAGTGTTGGGTCGTATACTTGTAATTTTATTGTGGGTCTTGCGTCTGCTTGGCCATAAGTATAAGAGTATTGATATTCAAAACATTTATTATACCCTGCTTCAGGAGTACATGTCCTGTCATATACAGTATCTAATAAAAGAGAGAAAGGTACTCCTCCTTCCCGAGTTCCCCCACCAAATTCACTAGAAGAAGAGTCAGACCTTTCACCAGTCACCGAAAGATTTTTTCCACTAAAATTTAAATTAATTAAAAGAACAAATACCAAAATAGAAACAACGAAGATAGAGAATATCTTTAATTGCTTTTTAGTTTTCTTATTCATCTTCCAATAGGTAAAAATTTAATTATGACAAATATGATTAGAACAATTGGCAAGGCTACCCAAAAGAATACACCACTTAATAAAAGATAAAGTAAGAAAGTTATTACTGCAGTTACAATTAAGGAGATTATCCAACTAAGAGCTGTTATACTTCCTATTGAACCTATTTTTTTAAAGAATCCTTCCCCTAAGAAGAAGATTAAAAGAGATAGAATACTTAGTAAACCGATTTTTAAGAAGTGGATTGGACAGCTTATTCCCTTAGTAAACTTATCTAATAAACTTTGGGAGCAATATCCTGGACTTACTTTATTTCTTAACCATCCCCAACAAGATGAACATTTATCCTCTTTATCAATACAACGACTTTCCTTACATATTTTACCATCATTACAATCAGAGTTTAACATACACTCTAATTCACTTTCACAGATAGAAGAACAACCGTCTCCACTAAATGTATTCCCATCATCACATTGTTCTCCAGCATCAACATTATTATCTCCGCAAACTGGATAAGGAGTCCCACCCTTACAAGTGTGTGTTAATGTATCGCAAACTTGGTCTTTATTACAATCTGTTTGTAAACAACATTCCACCGAAGTGCTACTATCCTTTTTACAGATACCTACATTATTATTATCTTTATCTGAGCAAGAATAACCAGAAATTAGCTCCTTATACTGACAAATTTGATTTCCAGCATTTGGGCAATTTATACTACTAATACAAGTTACTTTATCTGTATCTTGAACTGTTTTCCAAGTACCCTCACTCTGGCAAATTTTATCTGAGTAGGTTGAAGATATAACTGCACCTGGACAACATTGTAGGACCTCTTTGGTATTTTGATTTGGGTAAATATAGTTTGCTCCTTCTGTTTCTAAAACGGCTCCAGTATATACCTTCCCAGCTAAACAGAACTTATTTGTTGAAGGATTGTATACCGTAGCTCCTCCTTGTGAATTTAAGTCATAATCAATTGATTCCCAGTATTCTAAATAAGGTGAGGTGTCATAAAATCCTAAGATATCTTCCTCGGTTAAAAGTAGGTCCTGCCTATAACCCATATCTGGACAGTCTAGCTCACAAGAAGTAGAACAAATCACTGCCCCTGCTGGGTCTTGGGTGGTCGAAGAGAGAGTTAAACCGAAAGCCTTTCCATCGTAAATGACCTTTCCCCCACTTATTTCATCCCAGTAGTATATTCCAAAAACACCATAACCCCTCTCGAAGTATACCTTTAAAGATTCCTGTGTAAAATCTAATGAACGAGCACTACCTTCCTTTAATCCATAAGAGAAAATTCCCCAACCACCGTAAGTATATGTTTTATAAGCACCACAATTCTGCCCATTGTCATCACAGATAGCATATTTTAGTCTTATAGGGAATCCCAACCAGGCGTTCCAAACATTTTGTACAATTTCAGTCCTTATATTGCTTATCCCATTAGTGTAGAAACCAGCAGTTCTTTTAGATAAAGTAGCTCCACCCTCTGGCACCACTATAGTTATTCCCTTCTTATCTTGGAGTGGTTCACATTTAAAAGAAGCAAAGTGTGGAATAGCAATCTTAGTTACTTTCTCCCCTTCAGGTATAAAAACAAAAAATTTATTTGAAGAAAAAACCGCAACTACAGAAGCTAAAATCAAAATTAAAACAAAAAATCCAATTATATTTCTAGTTTTCTTTTTCATTAAAACGCCCCCCTACTAAATGAGTTTATTGAAATTAAAACAAAAAGATACCATCCTGTAGAGAATAAAGGTACGACCCATCTAACTATTCTTAGATATAAATTTGTCTTCCATTTAATTGCCCTAAATATTCCCAAGATTATTCCAATTATTGTCAGTGCGGTCAAAAACCAAACAAACCAAACGCCGATAAGTTCAGGCAATCCAAACCAAATACTCGGAAGTGGACTACCAAAATCACCGAATATAAATCTATTTATCTGTGTTGCTAAAAATCCATATAAAATTGGAATTAATAAAAACAAATCTAAATATCTATAGAAAAAGTTTTGAGTATTTATTTTTTTAAAGATATTCTTAGAGTTCCCACTCTTAACACAACCATTCTCTTTCAATTTATATCCTTTCGGACACTTTGGATTTACCATAGTTTATTAGAGGATTACTCCTCGTCTGAAACCTTCAAAAATAAAAAGGTAAAAAATAAAAAAAGATAGTGATTAAACTATCTAATTAAGCTTGTGCATTGAATGTAATTCTATCAAGTGTAGCACCAGTATCAAGGTTAATATCCTTACCTCTCAACTCTCCAAGGTCATCAACAGCTAAGTACCAGACATCTGTAGTATCTAAGTTTGTCTCGTCATAAGTTATTGTTAACTTAATCTTGGATGAAGTTCCACCATTAATAGAAGTTCCTAATGCGATTGCTTCCTCTGTAGACCAATAGTTAAGTAAGTCACTTGGTATTCCAAGGTCAGTTCCCGAAGTTAACTGATAAGTTAAAGCACTAATTTCGTTACCTTCTGGGGGATTACTTGTATCCCATTCGAAAGCAAGAACAGCGTTCTTTATACCAGTATTAGCTCCACTGAAAGAAAGTGTAGGTTCAATATAAAATTGACCATCACCAACAGATTCGTCATACCACAAAATATCTGTAGCATTAGAACCTAATTCAGCAGTTCCTGGAGTAGCAACAGTTTGACCGTTAACAACACCATCTACTGCAGACTCGTTCATCATGTCGTCAATAGTAGACACTTTCATAACTTCTCCCATAGAGATACTTGCAGTACCCGTTGAAGGGTTGTAATCACTCTCTGAAATTGTTATAACTCCGTAATCTACGTCATAATAAGAACCGTCACCGTCGAAAGTTACTCTATAAGCAGTATTAGTTCTTAACTTTGCATTCGTTGTAGAACCAGCACCTGCACTTACAGTAATAGTATCAATCGCGCTTGCAGTTGGGGAACTAGGGTCAGTACCCGCATCATAGAAATTCAATGTACCAGCAACTTGGTCGTAAGCATTAGAGAATTTCTCTTTAGCTTCTACAATTTTAAGAGTATCAATAACTCTTGAAGATGCCCCTTCGTCCACAGTAATAGGAACACTAGTTCCTCCGTTAACGATTGGTGCTGTAGCAGTAAAGAAAATACCTTCAGCAAAACCTAGGTTAGAAATTACATCTACGCTAGCTAATCCACCAATAAGTCCATAAGCCACTAAAACAATACCTCCAATTAGAGCCACTTTTTTAGCAGTTCCATTCTTCTTAAAAACTTTTTGTTGAACCATCCCTAGCATGATTATACCTACAGCTAAGATTACCCAATACAAAATATTCATTTCCATTTTTTGTTTTTTTGTCCTCCTTTCATTCGGGTTCCACTTATTTTCTTTCCAACTTCCAATCTCTCTTCGCAATAGAAGATTTCCTCAGAAAACTTCTCAGTCTCCAAGAAGATTTTCCGTCTTCCATACTCATAAATGCTAAGCTACAGTTCCCTTAACTTAACTTAGTTTTTACCAATAAGGCTAAGTATGATTTACTTCTTTAGTGCAAGCCAAGCTCCGATTCCAACAACACCAAGTATTACAAGGATTACCCAAGGAAATTTACCCTCGGAAGGTTCTTGCGTTGTACCAGTTGTCGTAAGAGTAACATCTTCTGAAGGTTTTGAGATTAGAAAATCTCCTGAAGTAGAAGATGAAACTGTATAGTTGTTATCGTCGATTACATACACATAATAGCTTTTTGTTCCGGCCAAGTCACTTGATAGGATTGTATAAGTAACTGCAGTAGAGTTATCTGCCTCAGCACTTGAATGTCCCCACTCTGAACTACAACCAGCGACTGTAAAAGAATCAGTCTTACAAACATAAACTGTTACAGAATCTGTTGCTGTTGAATTTTGGTCTACCCAAACATTAGTCCATGTCATAGTATTTCCAAAAAGCAGAACATTTTTGCTTTCAGTTACGCTTGTTATTGTAGGTCTTGCGTTTATTTCAAGGTTATTGCTTGCAGTAGTATCTGAAACTCCAGCATCACAAGTCTCATTGTGGAAAGTTACATTATATACATAATTTCCAGCAGTTGTACTTGTTGTTGCAACGACATTTGTATTTGTATTATTTGCAACAGCAACGCCAGTAACTACATCTACGCCATTAATTGTTAAATTGGCTAGATAACTTGAACAGTTACCAGACACATTAACAGAAATTGTTGGTGTAGCTGTGTTAAATTCAGTGTTGTTAGCTGTAACAATATTCGAACTATCCACACTTGCAGAAACAATAGCTAAACTTAAGAAGAACGTTACTATCATAAGTAACGGAATTATTCTTTGTTTCATTTTTTGTTTTTCCATTTAATTTGCTTCTCTTTCGAGTTTAAGCGGTTAGTCTAGTCCTTTCGGATTTCTAGGCTAATCATCTTATGAATAACTTCTTTATAAATGTTCTGTAAAAAATAAGTTATATTTTTCATTTGGTTTTGAAGCCCCTTTCTAATCGACATTTATTTCTTGCATCCTTTGAAGAAAGACCACTAATTATCTTGTCATGCATGCATCTTTTCATAGTAATTTCAATCTCTTGCAAATTTTCTTTTTTTGATTCCTTTTTTATATTCATTTTTAAGTTCTTCGACGGTGCAATCTAGATTAACAATTAAACTTGCCAACTCTTGTTTTGATAAACCATTTATCTCACTTTTTATGGCCAAGTTGCCTTCGACAAGACTTACGGCAATCAAAGCTCTTCCCATCATCGTTGGATTACCTTGTTTCCTTTTATTTCTACTAGTCCACGAATCATATCTTTTACTTGTTCCGAAACCTTTTCGGATTCCATAATTCTCTTAAAATCTTTTGCATCTTTTAATCCCTTCGAAAAACTCTCTGAACGAATTAACCTAAACTTAAAAGCAATTGATTGTTTCATTAATTTCATAGATATCCTAAAGTCTTCTTCATTTGGATGGAGGATTCCATTTTCAACTTTTCTATTAAATCTATTTAAATAAGCATGGGAAAATAAGAATCTAATTCCATCTAATAACTCTCTGAAAAAGTTTAAACCAAGCTCTTTTACATAGGGTTTTGTCATTTTTTCCCATCTTGTTAATAAATTATCTCCGAATTCTTTTGGAAGACTATACCCCTTGATTCCAGTCTCTTTATTGGATTGCATTTTTAATAATAGATAATAGTAATTTTTTATAACCTCAGTTTTATCGCTTTGACCAGATTTGCCAACTTGATTTATTAAATGTCTTCCGATTTTCATATGTTCATCTACAGAGTTACCAAGCATAATTGGAGAAATTCTCCAAAGCATACCCGACATAATATATTTAGACAAATCTGAACTTACTCCGCAAAGTAAAGCCACCGCATCTACATCTAAGTCCATGTCTTTTCTTGCTGTTTTTCTTTTAATTGATTTCTCTTCGCCGAGAATTCCCTCCAGAACTTTCATTAAAATTGGGTCCCTACTCATCCTGGCGAAATCTCCAACTATTAAAGAAAAGACACTTCCTGAATTCATTATAGCAGACTCAAGACCCGCAGAAGTTATAGATTCCACGTTTAAAGAGTTGAAGGCAAATTTAGCAAACATATCTGCAATTGAGCTTTTACCCCCTCCACTAGCCCCCAATACTAAAACATGCAAATTCGAACGAATTAACCTACCACCAAACTCTATATCTGGCATAATTAAACTAGCAGGTAATAAAGAGAGTATCTCAAAACTCTTTTTACCGACGTTTGGATAAAGAGATTCTACATAATCACAGATATATTTATAGGGATTCTTCTGAATCAACGACATATCCCCTGCAAGAGATTCGTCAACTATTTCTATTGTTTTATCTTCCTTTCTTTCTATCTTTTCTATCGCAGGAGAGGTCACATTATTTTTAGTTTCTTCCATTAATCATCCTCTGACTCTTCTTCGGAGTGATTTAGATTTGATTCATGAAACATACTCAACTCTGACTTCGAACATTTACCGTTAGTAGATATTCCCCTAATTCTCCCAGTATTATCTCTTTGAACCTTTATCTTACAACCTTCTTCAGTTCTTTTTTCTTTTGGAAATCTTTTTTCTTCAAACATTTTTTACCTCCTATGCGCCTGATTTGGTCTCAAATTTAATTTTATCGAATAACCCGTTTACTAAAAAAAGGTTTTTGAATATTGTATCATAATCTTCATCACACTTCTCTATTTCTGAAAGTTGCCTTGTTGATAAAAATCTAGTAGCAATTTCCTCGACCCTCATTAGTGCCTCATGGCTATGTTTGGAAAAACAATTATGAGCCACCCCATTAAAAGTAGCATAGCTTTCATCTTCATTAACTGCAAAGTTATATACTTTTCCCATGTATCTTTCTTTTTTAATACCTAAAATAGGTATTAAAAAATATTCCTTGCCAACGTGTCCGAATTGACCACTTGTTTTTTTTCCCCCACTATAGGGGAACCCTGTAAGTTCAGAAAATCTTCTCGCAGAGTCCCCACTTATGGCCAAGTGATAAACATCGTGTCTAGAAATAATCTTCCTTCCATTAATTATAGAATCCTTTTGTCTTCCCCTGTTGGAAAGATTACACAATATCCCGCATTTATTCAAGATTAATCTCATTGCAAATGCCATCTCTCTAGAAACTGTGGCATATTTGAATTGAAACTTGTCAGTTGAACCATCCCCTTCGAATAATCCTCTTAATAAAAAAGAGAGTTTCTCTTTTGGCAAATCGATAACCCACTGTGGTATTACCTTATTGTGAGCATGGGAACCAAACTGACTAAAAAATTCTCTCACCACCCTCTTACTAGAGTATACCTGTATAGTAGAATCCCTTATTGAGGGGGAGACAATACTCCCAAATCTATTATGCAAAGACTCTACCACCTGTTTTGCGAAGTCCTCCTCTTTTAGGGAAAATGTGAAAGCCACCCCCCCCGATTTCCATCCATGTTTTTTTTCAAGAAACTCATTGTGATTTCCTTCGGATAAATAGAGTCCAATCAACCTCATTAAACTACTGTCTACTTTTAATTCCGCAGAATCATAAAAGTCTACACTACATTCGCCATATTGAGTTTTATGTGGGGCTCGGTATTCTACTAAAATCTTATCGATATCGTTTATGATGTTATATCTAGGTAGATAGAGGAAGTCTTCCCTAGATAGCTCCTCGGCAATCTTCCATACAAATTTTGGTTTCTTAAAATCTTTTTTCCAACAGTCTTTTTGAGGACTCCTTAAACCACTAGCCACATAAAATAGATGGTTTTTTGTTACATTTAGATTTAGGTTTGTGTAATTGGTTTTAATCTCAACCACCTCTTCCTTTATTTCTCTTTGATAAGTCTCTAAAACATCCATGAACCGATTTTTATGTGTTAAGACTTTATCTCCCACCTTTATGTCTTCTATATCTACCATTCCACGAGAAGTGATTATTTTTGTTTTGGGTAAGAAACACCAACCTTGCCCATTATCTTTTTTTACTATCATACTAAGCCATCTAGTTCTTATCTTCCGAGTTTCATCTTTTACATTAAGCCAATATTGTTCTTTTGTTGAACGGTAACTTGCAAGTGCATGTGCCTCCATACTTCCAAGTTGCTTCAATAATTCTATAATTTCATCGATGAGCCCGATATCTTCTTTTACTAATTTATCTTTCATCGATGGTCACAGCAGGCATTTTTAATTTTATCCATCATGCTCATTCTAGAGCCAAAGCTACTTGGTTTATTTAATCTTCTAATAAAGATTATTACGACTAATACTATTGCGATTCCTACGATTATTTTCCACATTTTAGTAATCCTCTGGTCGACTGCTTTTAGCACATCTCCCTTTTATTTGTGATAAAAACTTTTTGTCTAAATCATCTATTACTCCTTCCTCGGATTGCCAAACTTCGTCTGGTGCTACTTCACAACCCGCACTTAAACCACCAGAAACTCTTCCAATCGTTTCTTCACCGTCTTCAGTTATTCTTCTTCGTTCACAAACAAATCTTCCTGTCTCTTTATCTATCTTACAACCATCTTTTATTGTTGCTCCGCGAAAAGCTTTTTTTAATCTTTCTAATGCCATTTTGCCTCCTTTAATTTAGTTCCAATAATGAATTTAAATATGTTCTTAAGATTTGCGGGGGTGCTGGGTCTACAAGTACTCCTTGCAAATTCTCTTCGTCTAAAACCAAAAAACAAAAAGGATAACCTTGTTCGTGAGAAGGGTAGTTTGCTTCCATTACTGTCTGCATACCTTCGGCCCTAGAACTTAACTGAATCCCATATTTCTCAAATAAGTTACAGTTTTCTATCCGAATCCTTTCCCCTGGAGGAAGTTTATAGTTTATGAATCTTTGAACTACTTTAGCAAATTTCCTACAATGCGGACAACCAGTTCTGGTGAGCAATATCATTTTGTATAATTCACCATGCCAGGGTCTCGTTTAGTTATGACTAAAAATGTTTGCTTCTTCTTTGTTATGTCTAAAATAGGGATTCCTCTTCTTTCCAAGATATTAATTAAAGCAGGATTATACTTATAAACCTTTTCCCCAACAAACCCATATTTGTTCCTCTCCCATACTCGAATTATTTTATTATACTCATCTAAAACATTCGCTCTTTTTGCCTCTTGAGTGAATTCTACCAAACCATAAGGCACATTTAAATTCACCTCTTTATCTTTTATTCCAAATAAGAAATTAATAAATTTAAGCATCTTCTTCCTCCGATTCCTCCGATTCATCCGTCTCAGTTTCATCTGAATCTTCTTCAAACTCATCTGACAAAAATTCTATACTATCGTCTAATAAATCCTCCGCGTTATCTCCTGTTTCTTCTTTGTAAGCATTTTTGAGCGCGGTTCCGCCTTTTTCTGACATCATAAATTTAGGGTTCATGGGAACTGAAGATTTATTAAAAAAACTACTTGCCTTATTTGGTTTTTCCCTTTCTACCCCCCCTATTACAGACATAGTTATCCTAAAATTAGTATAAAATAAGTATAGGAAGGTTCTTTTATCCTTTGGAAAAGATTCACTTTCACCCCACTTCTTGAAGTCACTTACAGATTTAAGTAAGGTTTCATAAACTACTGCATCCAGAATAGTTCCTAAAGTTTGGGAAAATGATGCGATTCTACCTATTCCAACAGAACCTTTTCCATCCGGTTCATCAAGCTTCACTATATAATTAAAAGCGTCGTCGTCCATTCTCCTCAGTAGCCGAGCAAGATTAGAGCATAAAACAGAGTAGAGTAATTTATCTTGGGGTTTATAGATAGAGTTCTCAGTGTGGTCGTATAAAATAGAAATTAATACCCCCATAAGACTTTCGAGATTTCCCTTTGCAATTAGAACGCTTTCCTTGCATTTGCCCAAGTTAGATAAATTAATTCTGTTAGGGAGATTACTTTCCATTTCCCTTGCATAAGAAATTATTCTTGAAATATCTATGGGGCATTCACTTTCGAGTTGTTTCCAATGCTTATTAATCATTGTTCCCTCTCGATTAGTCTTTTTATTCTTTTTTCTTGATTATCTTTTAAATTAATTACTAAGCCCGTAATCGGAGGCTTAGAATAACCGCCTTGCCCAAAGCATACAATCTTCTTTTGGATTAGCCCCCTTTTTTTTAGTTCGGCCAAAGCTACATAAAGCTGTCTTGGTTTTAGCTCCGCAGAGGAGAGTATCTCCTTAAATGCCATCTCCCCCCTATTATGTTTCCTTAGAGCGTATAGGACCTTAGTTTGTATTTTCATGTAAATTTACCTTTGCAAAATCCCTATGGCATTGCCTGCACAAGAGTTTTAAATTATTTAGGTCGTTACCTCCTTTATTAGACCCCGGATTATTATGATGCATTTCTAAAAACTCTGTTTTTCCGCAAATCTCACATTTTCCGTCCGCCCTCTCAAAGAGTAATTTTTTAGTACCCTTATCTATAGGGAGGCGGTTAAGTTTTTCATTAGTTATAAGATGCCTTGTTAACAAGGCATTTACCTTATCAACTAGGTAAGGAATGTTCAGATACTCAAATCTATCAAGGTCTAATAGTATTCTCTTAACAGAGATTGTATTAACATGTTTTTGTTTTTCGATAATGCATCTTTCTAAAACATCTCTGGATAATGAAAGGTATTTCGTTTTATTCAACCTTTTTGCCATAGACTCAATATCTGTAATCTTTGGGTTAAATATATCCTTCATACTAGCAAAATTACCATCTTTTTCTAGGGACTGCCTATCTTCTGAATAAGAATATGTTCTATCTGCCCTTAGACAATTCATTAAAAATAAAAAATCGATATTAAACCTTTTGGATAATTCTACTTTGGCTAAAGATGGATAATTGCCAATCTCGATGTCATATTTTGTTGATTCAGAAATAACCTTTGCAACATCTTTTGGAATTAATTTAATAAACTTTTTATATTCTAACCCTAATTTCGTTTTTACAATCAATCCCTCGTCTTTTCTATTTTTTTTCCTATTTTTAGAATGCTCCCTAATTGCTCTAAGTTCCTCCCAAGATTCCTTTTTTGAAAGAAGATTCAGTTTCTCTAACTCTAATTTTACACTATTTAGGTTAATCTGGGTTTCAAGAAATTTAGATAGTAGACTGGTTAAAATGATTGACTCCTTCTCTTCGATTTTGATATTTATTGCTGACATTTTTCGGTTTTATTAAGTACTCATGTAAATGGAATTAACATTTGTTTAAATTTTTTTAGGTGAGGACCTCCTTTCCTGGTTTATTTTCAGTAATCGGAGGGAGATATTTAGTAGGCTCATCTTTAATTAGCTCTTTCCTTATATTCAAAACGGTCTCTAATGCCTTCTCATCTGAAATCTGAGCTCCCTGCCTTTCTGCCTTCTTCCTCATTTCATCTAACTCTTCTTCAATAATTTCTAAATTGTCTTCAATAATGGAATTCTTACTTTTTTCAACATCTAATTCATTGGTTAAATTATAGAAAGCATTGGACATTGCAGTGCCAGACTTTTGGGACTCAGACATCTGTGAGCTAAGAGAATGATTTTTAGTCTCGTATATGCCTACTGCTCTTTTTGAATCATCTAACTGTCCTTCTAGTTCTACGATAAAATCTTCCTTGTCTGAAACTTCATGACTCAGACCCCTTATAATCTCATTTTTATCTGCAATGACTTCATAAAATGGTTTTTTAGGGGTTTTGTAAAACTTTAATCTGCCGTCTTGTTCCCTCTTAACTTCTGGAACATCAAAGGCCATTACATTTTCTTGGTGTCTTCCATCTTCGTCAAGGCATAAGGGAATAATTCCTCTTGGAACATCATTATTCAAAGCTCCGATACTGGCAAAGAAATGTTGTAAGTCAGGGTACTTCATTAAAACATTATTATTTTTTCCAATGGCCACAAATTCGCCATAAGAAGTAATTCCAAAATCTTTAAATCTATCTATCTTGGACCCTCTTTGATAGTCTGTAAAGAATAGATTATTAGCAAACTTTTTATCTCTGTAAACTCTTTCAAATAACTTACCTAAAGAAAAATAATTAATCCCTTTAACTTGTTCTAATTGGTTTTTCTTTTCGTTAAGAAGCATCTTAATCTCTTCTTCTTCTTTCTGTTTATCTTTGGTTCCTTGGACTCTCGCTAAAACTACCTTCAATTTATCGATATCTCCTTTTAGTTCTGCATTTTCATAAGCTAACTGTTGTCTAAATTGATGCTCACTTGTTGGACTTACATTTACTGTTTGTTTTATTCCAAAGAGATGCCTAACAAAATCTTTATAACCTGCCATTATCCCTCCATCACGAAATTAGATTTACTTTCATTTGAAGAATTTTTAAACCTAATAACAACCCAAAAGAAAATTATTATTAAGAGGATATAAATTGTATACATCCACCAGCTTGTCCAGAGCTTTCCTTCCTCAAGAACAAAGGTTGCAACAGATTTTTCATCGGCATAAACCGTATATGTCCCCTCTTTCTTGGGTTCAAAGGTTATTGAGTCTAAATCTAAGACCTTTGGTGATATCTCTGCTGTGATGCCCTCAGAATCGATATAAATAACCTTTAAAGAGGATTCTCTATCTACTTCCACTAAAACATCTTTCCCAACCTTTAATTGGTCTAGGGGAGTTTTATAAGTAGCATAAACAACCTTTGTAATGGAGATATTCTTACTAGTTGTGGTAAATCCTGGAGCAGTTACTTTTATTTCATGTAAACCTTCAACAGTTAAAGTGTAAGGGAGATTAATTAATCCGTTATCAAAATAAATTTGGTAACCTTCTTGGGGGACACTTAAATTCAGTTGCTCTCCCAATTCATAAACATTATTTATTGAGACATTTAGATATTTAGGGTTTATATTAATTGTTTTAACAATATCCATATAACCAATATTGCTCGCCCTAATCTCATAATCTTTATCCTTCTGTAGACTGAGAGTGTTATTAAAAATCTCTAACCCTTCTAAATAAACATGGGCATCGTTTAAAACATTTCCAGTATTATTATCTATTACCCTTACCGTTACGGGTCCCTTTGAATTATGAAGTTCTGGGTAAAACCGAAAATCTAAATCTATTCCTCCCCCTCCAAACCCTGATGGCGAGACCTTTATTTGCTTACTGAAAGCATCCCCTATCGGAACATCCTTATAAATAAATTGAATAATAAAATCTGTTGTGCCGTATTGTCTTGGTTCAAATGTATACACCATCCTTCCTTCTGATTCGCTTACTGACTTTCCAATAAAAAATTCATTGTATGGAATCCTTATTTTTATATTTGGGTCTGTGCTTATGCATGTCGCAGAATAGGATTGATTTAAGGCCATCTCCGAAGGAACTGTACATTCAGGCAGATTTCCAAAAGTTGAATTTCCTATTGGAGAAGTTCCAAAAGTGACTAAGGTCGATAGAGGTATTTGTAAGTTATAAACATTATTTCCTTCTGAACCCGAAACGGTATAAGTGTTTGGGTAACTTCCAGTTTCTACATTTTCTGCATCGAGTCCAAGTGAAAAAGAGAATATCTCTCCTGGACCAACTTCTCCCTGCTGTCCATTCAAAAACATGGGTTTTGTCATCTGTTCTGATTCTGAAACATACATCTGAAGTGGTGGACATTCTGTAGACGCCTTGACTGAGATTATTCCACTATTTCCAGTGTCACCTTGTTTAATTCTAAAAGTGGTAGTATGGGGTAATTCAATTAATCTACACTCGCCATCATTATTCTTTGATAGCTCTACATTAATACTTATAGGTGTTGCCGGATTTCCAACCCATATAGTCCCAGAATGAGGGCCTATAGAATCAAGGGTTGTTGGTGAAAAGGTCAAAACAAAAGTTCCATCTACCGCATCTCCTATTAGAGGTATTGAAATCTTTGAGGAGGATATAAACTCAGGTAGGTCCCCGATATTTATTGGAACTGAGGTATCGTTTCCGATGTTACCTATTACATAATGTATAGATTCAGTTTGCGTTTCTCCTTGTTTTAAACTTATAGAAATTGTTGAAGGACTTAGTGTGTCGACACTATATGCCTGAACAAATCCTACAAGTAATGAAAAAGCCATTAAAAAGATTAGTAATGACCTTATTTTTGACCTCATAATGACATAAAACCTACCTTTATTTATAAATCTATCGTTCCCGAAATTTTTTAGATGATATTTAGTAAGTTCCCAATGATTCCAAAAAAGATTACTGTTCCTAAAACATAAAGAACTATTTTCATTAATTTTTGGGTTATATGGCCTGCAATATAGAAGAAGAGGACGCCAATAAAAACTAAAATTAGATTTACTAAGATTTGCTGAGGGACATAGCTAGAAATAACTTCTTTTGTTTTATACATTAAATCACTTGCTGAAGATAGTAAAAAAGTCCCAGAGTCTTTTATTTTTGGGACATAAGATGACAAATTTAAAGATTGATTCATTTAACTAAGAAACGAAAGGTATTTAAGTATTTTGTGGTTTCTATGCTAATGGGGTTAAAAAATGATATATGATGAACTAGGAATTTATATATTAAAAACTATCCTTGAAGAGGGAGACCTAACTACTTATGGGATTGCTAAATTATTTGATTGGGAAGGAGAGCTGGATAAGAATAAAAAAAATAATGAACCTTTCTGGAGGGCTAAAAGTGTTCTGGTCCGTAAAAGGTTAGAAGGTATGGAAAAGGAAAATCTTGTAAAAGTTATTAAGGAATGTAGGGGTTGTGGAGAGAAATGGTTGAAAGAAGAAGAGAAGGAATCTTGCCCAGATTGTGGATGTAGTGGCATGAAAATAAAAAACACTTTTGTTGTTGTAAAAGATAATGTTAAAATCTTAGAGGAACACCTTTTCATAAAAGAATATCATAGAGCACTTGTAGTTAATAGAAAAAAAGGCGGACATCTCTGCATCTTCCAATTATAACTATTTTTTTACAGAGGATTTATAAAGATATTGTTCTAAGAGTTTTTATGGTATCAAGAGGGAAAAAAGAAAAGGGGAATAGGTGTAGTTCTGATTATCTAAAAAATCTATGTAAGTTTTCTAAAAATAAGAAAAAATGTGTTGCCAATCAAAGGGCGAAGAGGTGTAAATAATGGAAGAACCTGAAATAGATGAATTTGAGGATTACCCATGAAATGTAAATCTGGACAAAAAAAGGTAGGTAAGACTTGTGTTTCTAAAAAAGATTATAAATTGCTTGGAGGGGCTTCTGATGAAGCTAAAATAATAAAGCTTGCTTTAATCGGTGCTGTGGCTTCGGTAGGTGGATGGGCAATATTTAAGTCAGTTATAGGAATAACCCATCTAGAAAATTTAAATAACTGGTTGATGTTGTTAATTGGATTTTTAATTATTATCGGGGTCTACAAACTAGGTTGGGACAAGATAAAAAACTAATTAAAAGAAAATGGAGGTAAAAAATGGCAAAAAAAAGAAAATGTGCTAATGGTGTGAATAAAATAACCAAGAAATGTTTGAAGAATAAAAGAGCAAAGAAAAAGAAGTAAGGAAATTAGGTAGGGGTTAGACTGACCTCATCTCCTACCATTTCCCCCTTCCACCTGCCCCCTATTTCTCTCAGAGTACTATTTGTAAAGCCAAACCTTTTTACTTTAATATGGAACGCTGAATGTTCCTTCGCTGTTTTAAATAACATTAAATTTTCTATAGAATTATTTTTCTTATTTTTATCTAAATGGTGGATTTTTTCAGAGGGAGTTAACCTTCTCAGAATCTTGGCCTCCACAATTAATCTATGCTCAAGAACATAACCAGACTTATCTGCATTTGGATGGTCTGAAAATTTAACTAAGACATAACCAGCCTTGTTAATCTTATTCATTTAGCATCTCTTGAATATTTTGGACAATAAACCCTATCAGGGCATTTAGTTAAACAATAAACACATAATTCTCTTCCATGATTACTTAAAATAAACTCGTATCTTTCTTCTTTTCGTGGGCAACGTTCCTCAAGTATCTTTTCTTCACTGGTTAATTTTTCGTGCATGTGTTTACAATATGCTATCATTTTATATACAACCTCTGATAATATTTACATTCTCTTTCTTCATATAACTCTGGAGTTCGAGGGATGCCCCTGTGGGCATTGAAATCGCAGTAGGGAATGTATCTTCTTTCATCTTTTCTTATTAAGTCATGTGCTATTAAGCTGACTTTTGTTTTATGTTTTCTTGTCATTTTCTTTATTTGAGGCATTAGCGAACTTAATTTTATTAAGATTCATCCCAATTACAGTCATAAGATAAGAAAAGATAGCGGTACTTAAAACAAAATAATAAATTATTGGTTGTTCTCTCAAAACATTAGGAGCATTTCCTGTTGTGAATACTAAGCCTCCCATGATTATAGCACATGCTATTGAGAACAGATTCATAATCAGTAATTTGAGTTTCCAGTTCATTGTTCACCTCTTCGAGTTAAGGTGTCGTTCTTGTTAGATTTAGAAACAGTCGTTTCTTCTAATCCAAAATCAGCATTCTTACATCCTTTCTTTGGACAGTAATGTCCAATTCCTGGGGCATACTCTGCTTTTGTACCACAAGCTTGACATTTATATTCTTTCATTGTTTCTTCTCCCTGTATGGTTTAGACGAACTTCCACTGTTAGACGTCGATTTCTTAATAATCATGGTTGTCCTCGTAAGAAAATCTATCTGAAAATAATGGCCTGGATTTATTCCAGTTGAAAAGCCCATATTGTTTTCGGATATTTAAATTTAGTTCTTTTTCAAGTGAATCATGTTGGTTGTGTATTCTCTTTATAATGTCCCTTAACTCTTTTTCTTTTTCATTAAATTCTTTATACAATCCTTGAATATTCCCATACCCTTCAATAAAGTCGTTCTTTAGTTTTAGAAGGATTTGCTCTTCTGTGACTGTATCGTTGTGACTATAAGAATCTTTTATCAAATAAGGGTGTGTGGAAAAATTAATCTCCCATACCCTACCTATGCTTTTCATCGGTGTTGAATTTGAATATTCTTTGTATTCAAATACTACTAATTCCCCGACTTTGAATTTTAGTTCATCTAGGAAGTCTTGTTTCTTAGCTTCTGCTTTAGCTTTTGTTTTGAATATCTGGGTTTTCTCTGTTCCACCACATTGATGTTCCTCTAGCTGATATTTGATAGTTTCTTCTTCAAAGACAACGCCATAGACTTTCTTCTCTTCAATCTCTAGGTTTCTACCTATGATAAAAACTTTATCTCCAGCTTCTAATTGTGCTTCTTTCTTGTTCTTCATTCTCCTTCCTCCGTCTTGCTGCTATAAGCCGTCGATTTATTTCTTTCCATGTTGTAGTTCTCCTTTAAATCTTAATCTAGCAAACTTCTCCATCTCATAAAATATCTTTCTTAATTCTCCTACTGGAATATTATTAAGTTGAGATTTCCCATCTATTTCTAGTTGGTAATGTGGTTTGGAAGTTTCCCATTTAATTATACTAAAGTCCATTCTCATTTGTTCACCTCTTCACGAGTTTGCGTCGGTTTTTTATTCTTAAACATTAAATCAAATTGTTCTTCGGTTAAGACATAATAAAGCTGTTTGTTAAACCTGTCTGTCATACTCGCAACATTATCCTTATCTTCTTTCAACTTCTTCGCATCTTCCATTACACTTTCGATAACCTTTCCTAGTTCAATATCAAACATTCTCATTCACCTCTTGTTTAAATGACGTCGATTTAATAAAATAGTATAGCAATATCAAAAAGGTTGGGATTAGAACAGTTAAGGCTCCCACAGTAATGCCATTAGTAAATCCTTGCCTATGACAATTATTACAAAGATTTGCTGTAATCTCGTTAACTAGGGTCTCATTTATCATTTCTTCATTTCTCCTTTTAATTTACATCCACTATGGTCAATTAAATCACCGTCTTCATAGTCTCCTAACCTACAGCCAACGGTTTCTCCGCACTTGCATATTTTAAATACCATCATTAATCCATCGCTCATTTTAAGGAAACCCTGTTGGTCTAAGACCATGTTTAATTAGTAATATGCCGGATACAATAGCTACAGCAATCCCCACTACTGCCGAGAAATCTAACAAAGGACCATTGCTGAAAATAGGGGCATGATTAAGTATGGCAGAAATACTTAGAAGAATTAATGTAAAACCACCTACTATTTCAATTAACATCTTTATTCTCCATTGCCCTATCATTCTGACTATCAAAGCTGTTTGCTTCCTCAATCTCTTGTAGTGCTTCAGTTGCTTTATTCATTTCTTTAACTCCCCTTTTAGTTTCCCATTTTTAGATTCCCATTCGATACTATGTTCTTTGGTAACCTTATGTTCTTCCACAAACTTCTTAGGTATTGTGGCCCTAGTCTGAGTTTTATCCTGTGTGATTTTCGTCTCTTTCTTTTCCATGTTAATTGTAAGTATTCGGACTATTTAAACCTTTTGGTTTAGTCCGATTATTGCCTAGTCCCGAATTTAGTTAATATACTTTTTACTGCTTGATGTGGTGCCATGTGTGCGTAAATCCTTGTTGTGCTAATGTCTTCATGCCCCATCATAATCTGTATCTCTGTTAAGTCTGCTCCAGCCATTAAAGATTCTGTTGCATAGCCATGTCTCAAATTATGAAAATGAATCTTAGGTTTTCTCTCTTTTAATCCAGTTGCGATTGCTGACCTGATGAATGCTTTTTGTAAGGCTCTTTGTTTACACTTTATTGGTATGTGCTCTTCGTATTCTTTGTGCCAGCACTTTGGCATATTGACAATCCTATCTTTCGAGTTCTTCCCCATGTTTATCCTAAGTGTCCAACGCTGGTAATTAAGGTCTTCTGGTTTTAGATTAACTACTTCACTAATTCTTAATCCAGATTCCATGGCTAACATGAAAGCAACTTTATGTCTCATGTGTGGAGTAGCTTTTAGAAGTTCTATATATTCATCTACTGTTACTTCAATAGGTAGTGGTTTTGCAACAGCCTTACTTCCTTTCTTTCTTGAGGGCCTCATTTTTCTACTATCAACTCCTCACAATTTATTCTAAAATATTCAGTTCCATTTAATGTATATTCTAATATATCTTGGTACTTATCATTGGCCCAGCATAGATTTAACATTTGTTCTTTATAATAATCTCTTTGCATTTTAGTAAGTTCTATCTTGTACGTGCTAATCAGAACTAAGACAATAAACATTACAGCTATAAAAATTAATGCAAAATATAAATATCTTTTTATTTCTAACTCATTCTTAGCAATAATCTTTTGATTGTTACAAATATCACAGTCGCATGGTTGTTTATGATAGTACTTCATTTTTGACCTTCTTAAAAAATTTAATTGGTTCCCCATCAATATCGGTTAATGTAAAAACCGTAGAATAATATCTTTTTGGAATCTTCTCAACTTCTTGTCTCAATTCACAATATTCTTCTTCAGCAATTTCTTTATAGAAATACCTACCTATTTTATAAATCTTATTCATTCTTTTCCCCACCATCCAGGGTTCGTTAAAACTGTAATTAAACCATAAGCCGCGAATATATTCAAAACTAATCCTATATTAAAAAGGAAATAATATTCTCTTAGGTCGATTATCATCACTAAGGATGTGAAGTAAATCGCCCCCATTACCATTGTAAATATTAAATAGTATATAAAATTTAGAAGTTTATTCATTTTGTAGACTTAACAGTATAGTTGTATTGTATTTATAAGAAGTTAATTACTTAACTACTTTTAATCGAGGGTTTGAACCCTTACGCTGCTTTCTTGTTCTTTCTAAAAAATCTATTGCTTCGTGCTTTGCAGTAAACTTTCTACTTGTAGTTCTAGGACCAGAACGAGAAATCTGTGCGGTTACAACATATGCCATTACTTTATACCTCCTTTGTTATTTAAATACTTTTCCCTTTCTTGTTTCCATCGTTGTTCATCTTTTTTCCAACCTTCCTTCATTTTGGATTCACAATCATCACAAAGATATTCTTTTCCCCAAGCATTTGCTACTCCACATTTATGCCCAATCTTTAGTTCTCTGCCACATCCTAATGTTTTTATTTCCATAGTATTCATATGTAATCGGACTATTTAAAGGTTTGCATCATAGTCCGATTCGTAAAGTTATTCTAAAGCGCATATATTGGTTTTCCCATATATAGGATTTTATATATATACCTTATAGTATATATACTTTAAAGTTTATAAACAATTAAGTTTACTAACTTTCCTTTTATCTTTCCAATGCTTTTGTCTTTCTCCATAATTTTTAAATCCAGCCTTTTTTGCACAATGTTCTAAATATTCCATTATGTTTTTGAATCCAGCTTTTCTAATTCTACTTCTTTCATAATCACTTCTATTCTCGAAACCCCTAATTTTGACTCTGCTTTCTTCATATTTAGAATATGTTTCAAATCCGTTACTTTTTGCTAAAAACTTTTGATAATCATAGTAGCTTTCAAACCCATTTCTTCTAGCCCAATCTTGTTGCCATTTATAATATGAACCAAATTTTATAATCATTTCCTTTTGGAAAAAGTCTAATGCTTCTGCCATTAAAATATATCTCGTCTTTTTGTTTTTCGTCCTTTCCCAAATTGTTCTTCCAATATATTTATCAATAATAAAATCCTTTCCACTGTTAGAAAGATGAGATTTATAATTTTTTGGTAAGGGTTTATTTAATAATTTCTCTGTGTTCATATAACTTTTCTTCTTTTATTTATATTGGGCATATCAACTGCATCTGCATCTTCATAACCATCTTCATCTATGTAACTCAACATTCCACCCTCAATATATTGGTAGGGTTTACTCTTTCTTTCGGTTATTAGTTTTGCCATAATTACGCTTTATAATCCAGATACGAATTAGATTTAGTTAATTGATTGTTCATTTAGAAATATTAAAATGGCTTATTTCTTTCTAAGTTTCTCTGCAAATTGTTCGGCTTTCTTCTTAGTTGGGAAAACATATATTCCATCAACTATATATCTTGCTTTTTTGTTATATGGATTATTTATTGCCATGACTTTCTTAGTTATTCTTACCATTTTTATACCTCCTTTTGAGTTTGTTAAAGTATTTAAATGTTTTGTTTCGCATTTTATTTGCCACCCGTCTCATTTATCAAATTTAAATAATACAATAATTTATCATAATGCCAACCTTCTGCCAAAGCAGTAAATCCTAATACTAATTCATTATTATAAGGCATTTTTGAACAAACAGCGTTAAGACAACTCTCTATTAAATCTCTTTCACGTATGTTTGTTTCTATTGTTATTTTACCTTTCATTATTCGAACTCCCAGGTGTCTGATTGTTCAGGTGTTTTATTTATAATGTTTAATTGAAACTTATGGTCAAAGTTATACTTTGCAGGGATGTGTGGAACATTAAGTTCTCTTACTTCTCTTTCTAAATCATCTGCCAATTCTCTTAATTGATTTACGGTTACAGTCATTCCTTGTCTTTTCATTTGTTGTCTCCACATTTACAATCACACTCAATACAGAACCCACACTTCTGACATTCGTGGTGGTTTGTGCCATCGTTAAATTTAGTCTCACCAGAGGGTCTGTTGTTGTGGTCTGCGACACCACGACTATCTTCCGACCCTCCCCCTTGACACGCTAATACTTTAGGGTTGGTGAGTTTGTTAAGGTTATCAAAGTATTTATGGTCGTCTGTTCGGTGTCCTCTATTACATATTTTGCATTTCATTTGATGGACTCCTTGGTGTTTTTTATTTTGATATCATAATATTTGTGGTCTATTGAACTAAAACCGATTTTTGTGTTTTTTGAAACTATTCTTTTTGATTCTTGTATTCCAAAACCTTTCTTTATTTCTGTATTGACTAATTTTCTTATATTAGGATATTTCCAGTTAGATTCATTTTGTTCTAATAGAGAACCATATTTATTAATCATGTGTTCTTCTCTGTGAAGTTTGCCATGACATCTCATACACAATGTAATCAAATTATCTAATTCGTTATTCTTCTCTCCTTTATCTAAAGCTATCCCCTTTCCATCTTTATGATGGACTGAAAGACCTCTATTAAATAATATAAAGTGTTTCTCTTGAGTCATTCCACACCTTTGGCATTCAAAGTTATCTCTTTCGAGAGCTAATTGTCTATTTCCTCCAAACATTAAGTCATCCCATTGATTATCCCTAACATTTTTAGAAACCTTTTCAGGATTCCTCTTTTCCCATAGTCTTCTTGTTTGTCTAATTCGGTCTTTATTTATATAATTATAACAAGGTCTGCATAAATCTTTAACCCATAGTTTCTTTTTAGTTTTACAACTATCACAGAATCCTATTTCATTTCTTAACATTCTTCCTCCTGAAGCGTAGAAGTTGCCTTTGACGTCGATTTAAAGTGATATTGGTTATCAAACTTGATTTCACCTTTCCATCCTTTTTGAACATGAATAACTCCTAATGCAAATCCCATGTGAGGAAAGTTATTTGGATATGTTATTCGTAGCATTTCTTTTATTCCAAATCCCATTTCATTAATATCATTTAATCTTGCAGTAAGCATGAAATGGTTTAATGGAGCTAAGAATACTATATCATCTGCCAATTCCATTGAATGTTTTAAGAACTTTCTCATGAGTGAGTAAGGTGGGTTTGTTATAATCCAGTTAAAATTTTCATCACATTCAAAGAAGTCTAAGCCTTCAGATATTTCACACCAGTAAGCTCCTGGCATAAATTTTAAGAATGACCCTTCACCTTTGCATGGTTCTAATATTCTTCCGCTAGGTTTAAAATAATTAATAATCTTTTCTGCTAACCATTCTGGTGTCATCACTACATCGTTCCTTTTGCATCCATTAGGTATTGCCCTCATTGTTTCGTACCTCGTGACTTTGACGAATGTATCCATATAATGTTAGTGATTATTGTTCCCACTATTATTCCAGCAACTAATCCGAATCCTATTCCAAACTGAAAACTTATTGAATCATACATTTTTAGTCCCCTTTCCTGATGATTGCGTAGCGAATTTTGTCTTTCCTAGTTTAGTTATTTTATCCACATATCTTTTAGGTACTAAGTGGAGATACTTATATTGGAAAGTATCCCACATCTCTTTTGCTATATAATAATTGTCTTCATCTTCTTTAATAAGAATACCCACAATAATAACTTTTGGATTCTGTAATCCATCTTTTATATCTTCATCTGTAAATAATCCTAGGTCTACTGATGCAACATCTGTCCAATTAATCATAACTATATCTTTATTCATTCTTTACCTCCTTGGACGGGAAGCTATGATTAGACGTCTTCATTTTATAGGCTCCTTGAATCTTAATCGTAAATACTTCTTTGTTTCTTTTAAGATTTCTTTCATATTTTTTATATTGTCTCGTACCAACTTTCCATTAATATGTAAAGAATATCCTTTTTTAATACTTCTAAAATCGTTAATCCCTATATCAAAATCCATTAGTTCTCCTCCGACTCCTTATTTAGATTAGTCGTCGATTTCTCTGGTTCTCCAGGAAGTCTGAATTTGCCCCATGTCATTTCCCATGAAGGAATAAATTTAACCATTAGTTCGACGTCTCCTGGACAGTTTCAGTCGGTTTCCATTTATATCTTAGTTTTGTTTTCTTTCCAAAGATAAAAAACAACAATCTCAATGCAACTTCCACAATAAATAATATTGGCATTGCTATAAAAAATGCTACAATTGAGAATAATAATTTTCCAAGATTGATGAATATATCTTTTAAGTGTTCCCAGCATTGCCTGTATAGAAATCTTTTAAAGAACCACCTTGGAAAGGTAATAATATTCACTAGGTGTTGCCGTTTCTTCTCTTTTCCCACATACAGTTCATAATCCATCTTTCGCCTCCGACTTCTTAGGTTGAAAAGCCGAACTAAACACATGTAATCCTAGTTTGGGCAATACACAATTTCTCAAGACTTGTCTTTTGTTTTTTAGTTTAAAATCTTTTAGTCCATGTAAGTCGATTAGTTCTGGAATTTGTGCTTCTCTGATTATTGCTTTTCTTTGTGATTCTTTTGAAGCGTTACGGTTCATAGTTCCAATATCTACATAATCAATCTTCAAATCTTTTATGTCAAAATTACTCCAGAACATATGTCTTCCTAGTTTTACGGTTGGTTCTTGTAATGGTTTGTAATATGGTTGGACATTCTCAACCACCCACTTAATATCCTTACAGTGCATCTGCATAAAGATAATTTCTTCATAGAGTTTCATATCTGGAAATCTTATAATTCCTTGACCTTTCAGGAAGTAATTACAAACGCTATGACTCTGACAAGGTGGACTACTCCAGATGAAATCAAACTTTTTATAATGTTCTAACAGATATTGGTGGGCATCTGCTACAATAACTTTGTCATTTGGGAAGAAGTCTTGATATACATCCGCTATTTCTTTATTGTATTCAACAGCCGTTACTTCATGTTCATCTCCCCAGAGTTTTCTATTGCCTCCGATTCCACAATATAAGTTAAGTATTTTCATTCTTGCTCCTCTCTATTCGCATCAATCCTAGTAAATATATCTCCATCTCTGTTTGTTATCACTAATATTGAGCCCTTCTCTTTTTCTCCAGACACCTTAATTGTTTCACCGCTTTTTAGTATTATTGTTTTCATTTCGACGTGCCTCCGTTAATTGCAGTCTCTAGTTTCAAAAGTCCTTTAAATTTATTACCACAATCATCTTCTACAACTAATTCTATTATACTATCTTCTACATTTCTATATCCATAATCAATTATTTTAAATATCATTTCTGAACCTCCGACGTGTTATTGTTTCTTGAAGTAAGTTTTGATATTCTCATGCACTCCTGGGGGTTATGAATTTTTCCATGGCAACTAGAGCATAAAGAAATTAGGTTCTCCATATTGTTATTTTTATCCTTTTGTGGCTTTCCCCACCCTGAACGGTCTATGTGATGAACGTCCATTTTCTCACAATCTTCTTCTTTAACTCCGCAAGTTTGGCATGTGTGATTATCCCTATCTAGTGCTTTATCTCTGTTCCCACCATAGTAATAATTATTACTTGCTATCTTGGCTCTCACCTTTATTTTTACAATATCTCTCTTATATCTCATATTAGCATATGCTTTAACCTTGCTCGGATTATCCTTTCTCCATTTCTTTAACCTACAAGGGTCACATAATTTAGTTTCCCCGATTGCATCCTTCAGCCTACAGTTTATACATTTCATTGTGATTCCTCCAAAAACGACTTCTTTTTGGTCAATGCTGTCTTTTTTAGTTTAAGACAATTCTTACAAGTTACATTTCTCCAATGATATGCCATGTTCCCCTCAATGATAAGTCTACCGCAAAGAACATACCCCATCCCAAAATCCACAGCACCTTTATGTATGGCTACTTTATCAAGAGCATAGTTTCTTTTGAGCTTTCCTTTTTTCATTTTACTTTAATCTCCTCTTCCAATTTCAAACATTTTTTTCTATGGAATTCTAATTCTCTCATTAGATATCTTGTTTCTATTGCAACTTGCTTTTTGACTTCATCTCGTAAATCTTTCATGCTTGGTATTGTGTAACTCATTTTTTCTCCCCCGATACTGCATTGGTCTTAGCTGTCTTTTTATATTTCATTTCATTCCAATCAAAACAAACTAACTTTCTTCTTTTTAATTCATCAAACATTAAACTTGAATCTATTAACTTGACTATCTTCTTTTTTAACTTTTCGTAAGCCTCGCTGTCTTCTTTGAATCTTTTAAAGTTTAATGTTTCTTTTATTGTTGTTTCCATTTTAGTTTTTTTGCAAGATACACATCTCCAACTCCCTTTCCTTTAATAAAATTATTAGTATCATTAATAAACCAATAGTAAGGAAGATTATTTCGATAGGGTAAGTTATGGCTTCGTTTATATTATGTGCAAGATTACATTCTTCAGTTGGACAGGGTTCTTCTGCTATTGTTACTAAGTCTGGAAAATGCGAAAACCATTCCATATGGCTTTCTATTTCATAACTTCTAAAGATTTCAATGTGTACCATTTCATGCATATACCCCATTCCAATAAATCCTAACATTAGAATAAATGAGGCCAATAAAGTTATTTTCATTTTAATCTTGTAATTTTTCCTCCACCACCATAATTTATTATTTTTAGGTCTTCTAAGATTTTGAGGGGGAAGTGATAGAGAGGAAAATAATAGGTATTTCTGTTTTTACCACCACTTCCATTAAATTCTGTTAATCTAACTGGAAGTTTCTTGAAGTCTATTAATCTCGATACGAGGACCTTGTAAGTGACTTTTTCTCCGATGTTTAGGTCTTTTAATAAATAAAGAACGGTGTTTACATCTTCACATTTTATAGTGTGGTCTGTTGCTTTAACTACTCCAGTGCCTTTATCTTTTCTATGTTCCCTAACTAAAAAATCTCCAGAAAAAGTGGTGTTTATAGAGATGTTGTCTTTACCTTTCCAACCAATTAATTCTATTTTTGTAATCATCTCTTCTATTTTTTCTGAGTGGAATCTTTTAAATTGTGCTTGGTACATTCGGGTTATTTGTCTTGCTTCTTCATTTTTAGAAAATCTCCTTAGCCCCACTGCAAATACTTGGTTCATGTTCTTGCAACCTGTAAACCCTCTAAATCTATTTGGGTCACCTTCTTTTTCTATAACTTCTAGGGG
>Ga0075122_10000445_pt1 | contig 33300 bp, 27 predicted proteins | sample AntAceMetag02UKB_FD_69790 | JGI IMG/M metagenome (GOLD analysis project Ga0075122, IMG submission 69790) | Saline lake microbial communities from Ace Lake, Antarctica - Antarctic Ace Lake Metagenome 02UKB | ecosystem: Environmental > Aquatic > Non-marine Saline and Alkaline > Saline | place...
CTGCAGCGGTTAAGGCGGGGGCAGTCGTCATTGACAACTCCAGTGCATTTCGCATGGATGAAGGCGTGCCCTTGGTCGTCCCTGAAGTAAACCCTGAGGCGGCTTTTACTCATCAAGGGATCATTGCAAACCCGAATTGTACAACGATTCAAATGGTGGTAGCACTGAAACCCATACACGATGCAGCTGTGATCAAACGGGTCGTGGTTTCCACATATCAATCCGTCTCGGGTTCTGGTGCTGCCGGAATGGCTGAACTTGAGCAGCAAGTAGCTGATTATGCGGCAGAAAAACCTCTTCAGAATGATGTTTACCCGGTTCAGATCGCATTCAATGTCATTCCTCAGGTGGATGTATTTACGGATAACGGATATACCAAAGAGGAAATGAAGATGGTGAACGAGACTCAAAAAATAATGTCTGCGCCTAATTTGAAGGTGTCTGCAACATGTGTTCGAGTTCCTGTCTTCAGAGCTCATTCGGAGGCAGTCAATGTCGAAACCGAAAAAAAACTGACTGCGGAAATGGCCAGGGAACTGCTTAACAATGCCGTCGGTATAAAAGTGAAAGATTTGCCGGAGCCCGCCGGTTATCCCACACCCCATGAAGTCTCCGAGTCTTTTGACACATGGGTTGGAAGGATCCGCGAAGATATCTCAGTCGACAATGGTATCGCTTTCTGGATTGTTGCTGATCAGTTGTATAAAGGAGCCGCTTTAAACGCGATTCAGATTGGTGAGCTCCTGTTGACTCAAAAGGAGTGATCACTTTTGCATTTCTCAGCCTGGATTGTTGCTCAGGGGGCCGGGTCTGAGTAAATGGATTCATCAAGATGGATTATGAGAATGAGTCGGTATTAACGGGAGACAGAGAGCATCCTTTCACAGAGTAGACATGGACGGTTCTGCAGCATAGGTGTGTGGCGTTGTCTGGGCTATGGATGTCAAAGAATGAACTCGGGTCGTGGCAGATGAATCCACCAGCAAATGATTCGAGATCACTTGCGCAGTTGAAGTTGCCGGCCCGTTTCTATTTATTCTCATCTTTCCTACCAAAAGCGACGAGGGCAAATTAAGCGTAGAGTCAATGGTCTGTTTCAACAGGGATCGCCTATCTCCAAAGGCGTAATGCACACCGACGGATGTTGATCACCAGAGGTAAGAACCAAACCATCTGTCTGGGTTCTCACCTCTTAAACAGCCTGTTTCTGGAGAGTGCTCTTTTTGCCTGTCTGAATGCTTTCCGTTTCAACTGTTTCATCAGAATTCTGAAGCAGTTTCTCACGAGTTGTATAATCTGTTTCGATCAGAACAAATTGATGTCCTAACTTTTGGTTCGGATTGATTACAAGTGGTCCCTGAAGGTTAATGGTCACTTCATGGATGTTTCGGCTCATTGTCACAATGGCAAATACCAGTAGATTGTCTGTAGAGTCAGCCTTGATGAGTTTTAAGTCCTCAACAGTGACATCAAACTGATAATCGGGCCTTGCAATCAATGGGTCTACAACGACGAATGCAAGTGCTGGGTTATCGAGAGATTGCAGCATCCGAAACGGTGCCGCCCTTTCCTCATCGATGAACGTGAACCTGGTGCAGTCAGGAAATCCCAACGGCCCATCTGGAAAGATCATAATGTCCTCTGGTTTTACGTCAATCTGACCAAACCGAGTAGTATCAAACTTCATGTTATGCCTCTCTTTGAAGTTATCCCGAAATCCGGGAAGTTTATGAGCAAAGCGCTCATCCTTTAATTATATGCACGATCAATGAACAAGGGATGCTACTTCTTGCGTTTCCAGATATCGGTCAAGCTCTTCAGGCTCAGAGGGCTCTGTTGGGCTGCCAGCTTGTTTTCATCCTGAATTCTTTGATAAATCTCTTCACGATGAATACTGTACTTCTTTGGCGCTTCAATGCCCAACCTCACCTGTTTGCCTTTGATCTCTAATACCTGGATCTTTATATCATCCCCAATCGTGATACTTTCCCCTAACTTCCTTGTTAAGATAAGCATTTTCACCCTCCATGGCGAAGAAAGAACTTACGATATTCGAGGCTTCCAGAAAACTGGATCCCCGGGTGATATCACTCAATCGGATGCTGAGGTCGATTATCTCATGTCCCCGGTTTCATCTGATCGAATGAAAAAAACTACTTCAAAAAATTAATCAACGTTGGCTGGATCAGCCTCGCGGCAGAATCCAGAGCCACGCGGTGCTTCAACTCGGCATTATTCAAGTCAACCGCACCTTTTGCGATATCTAAATCTTCGAGTTTTGACAGCTCAGCAGATTTAAAATCGATGCTATCTTCAAGTCGTTCTGAGCTGGAGTCCAGCTCCTTGAAAGTTGAGCCGATCTGGCCCCTCTTTCCCAAGACCTGATTAGTGGCGTCCGTTATTTCATCAATACTCTTTTGCAATGACATTTCATCATCATCTTCCAAGGCCTCCTTTAAACGGTTCATCATGTCGAAGACGTTCACCGTGTCCGGTTGCTCCGGATCTTTAAAGAAAATCTCATTGGCATTAATGTTCAAAGCAACTTTGATACCATTATCGACAAGAACCTGTTTGATTTGATCATTTCCGTGATATTCCACGAATTCATTGCCATCGAATCCAAATTCCAGTCCTTCTCTGAAATAAGGTTTTCCCTCAACGCCAAAATGCAGTTTGACTTTGTTGCTGGCTTTGCCTTCCGGATTGAAAATTTCATTCTGTTTTTGCAGCAGTTGTGCCTTAGACCAGGTTTCGCCACCATCATCACTGAGATTGTACTGGGCGATGCCATAGGTTCCCCCTTTTGAAATCCGGATCTGGTACTTCTGCTTGGAGTACCCTTTGAATTGTGCTTTGAATTCATCTTGATCAACGGCGTGATTCTCGATGATCGGTATCTCAGAATCTCCTGATTCGCTTTGATATGCTGCCGGATTGCCGATGACACCAAATTTCATTTGTTGAAAAAAACCGGTGCTATCCGGTCCGAATCTCAGGTTAACATTGGTGCTCGGATTCAAATAAACTGAATTGTCACGACCGATTTCGGCAAAGACTTTTGCCTTGAAACCGGTTGGAGAATGTGGATCCTCTGTATACTTTTGCTCTGCAACAGCCGCTTGATTTATCTTCTCAATAATCTCTTTCAGCGATTCGGTCCCATTTAAGATTATGGTAATCTGGTTGGGTATAGGCTGTCCTTCTTCCGTTTCAGATATATTTTCTGTTTCCGGTGCCACTTCACTTTCAGAAACTTCACCGGCCACAGGTTGTGGTTTCTCGAAGCTGATGGTGAGGGCCCCGGGCAGAATACCTTTCAATGGTTTATCCTGATCCAGTGGAATTGTTTTCTCAGCACTTTTTATGCGAGTACCATGAAACTGAACATCTGCAAGCTTGATTTCCGGATTTGTCTCCAACGGCCTGGTAAACGTTTTGGTTCCGGAAAATATATAGAGCTTGCCCTCTTTTTTGTTGCCCAGATCGATCAAGTCTTTGGTCATCAGCTTGATTTCCCCTGCCAGACCTTCTCTGTGTTCTGCTGTCGATGCGCCATTGCTTCCTTCCAGAGCCAGTTCCTTGACATGCATGAGAGTTTCTGTGATCTGTTTGACTGTCTCTTCGCTGCTGCTAAGCCATACCTTATCTGCGCTGATATTCTTCTCTAGCGTTTTCGAGTGATTGATAGAGGTGTGAAAATCCTGAACCTTCGCTGCCCCCACCGGATCATCCGACGGCTTGTTCAATGCTTTACCGTTAGAGACACCGACCAGTGCATCCTGTAGTACCCCAGCTGATTTGTTCAGGTTGCCCTGAACGGTCGCGTGTTTTGTCACTTCGGTAACGCGCATAGTATGTTATCTGTTATTGAGTTATCACTTACATGTTAATGACGGTCTGGGTCATTTGATCCACCGTACTGAGAAACTTGGCTGATGATTCGTAGGCCCGTTGATATTTCACCATTTTGGTCATCTCTTCATCCAGGTTGACAGCTGAAACTGAATCCCTAAGCGCTTCGTATTGTTCCAACATCTGGGAGTGACTGTTCAGACCTTTATGTGCATTTGCCACCTTCAAACCGATATCGGTGATCTGGGCATTATAGAATTCGTCGAAGGAGGCGGTTTCATCGTTCATTGTAGACGCAGTTTGAAGTTCTGCAATCGCCAGTGCTATCCGGTTGTCACCTGGAATCAGATCGGTTCCGGCCACGATTTTCATCTCATCCTCGACTAATTCCTGGTTGACCTGAATGTCACGGGCACCGTTTGTTAAATGGAAGAAACAGTTCAGACCCAAAAGGGGTTTGAGATTGGTATTGTCTTCACCATAAATAAACTGTTTTCCCATTCCGGCACTTAATGTGACGATGCCGTCAGGGGTGAGTTCTGCTTTGAATGGTGTGATCTCCTTTAAAACCTCTCTTTTCTCGTCTCCTTCTCCAACTGTTTCATATGCGCCTGCTTCCCGGTTTATTTTATCGATCACTGTGTCAATCGTATCGACTCCTGCCTGAAGATGAATGGTGTAGACCTCCTCTATCTCTCTATTCTCACCAACCAGTTTGATTTCGAATGATCCGCTCTTTAAGAATGGCAACGGATTTTGACGCTCCTCTTTGTCCAGTATATAGGCCCCGGTTTCTGAAAATCGGGTGCCGTTGATGCCGGTACCACTGCCATGAATGCTGTTGACTCTGAAGGCCAGTTCGTTGACCATCAGGTGTAAATCTTCCTGGTATTGTGTGATATTACCATCTCTCTGATTGATCAGCTCTTTAAGTCCGCCACTGTTAATCGAGTCGGTTACATCTGCTTGTATGCCTGCGGAACCCTCCAGGCCTATTCGAATATCTCCTTTGTTTTCAACCATCTTCAAAGGGATTAGCTTATAGTTGTCCCGTCCGTGGACCAGATGCTGACCATTCCCTATCTGCACTTCCATGGTTCCGCGCTTGCTTTCAAACCAGCGGACTTCCACTTTTTCAGACAGCTGCTGTAGCAAGAACTCTCTACGGTCTCTAGCATCGTTCGCTGGCAGGCCTCTCTTTTCCAACTGTTCGACCTGCTTGTTCATCATTCCGATTTCCCGGGTGACCTGGTTGATCTCCTGCAATTCGGCAGTGATTCGGCCGTTTAATGTAATGTTAAAATCTGTCAGCCGTTTATCGAAGGATCTGAAATCCTGGGTGAGCTCCTCAGCCTTTTTGACCAGGGTTTTTCGATGCGTGACACTTTCAGGTTCTGTTGCCATTGAATTCCAAGAACCCCAGAATTCATCCAAAGCACTTCTGAGCCGGGTTCCTTCAAGGTCTGTATAGATAATTTCAGCTTCGGTCAAGATTTTATCTCGTGTTTCCCAGGTGCCTACCTGGGTCTGTTCGTCTACCACTTTTTGTTTGGTGAACCCATCTTGTTTACGCTGAACTCCTGTAATGTCTACGCCGGTGCCATTTCCGTCAGACCCAGGTTTGGACGCTGCCTGGCTGATTTCCTGGCGGGAAAACCCCTCTGTATCAACGTTGGCAATATTGTGCCCAGTCGTTGATTGCCCCATCTGTGATGCGGTGAGTGCCTTTTTCCCTATCTCAAAGCTACCGTAAAGTGACATAAATTATCAGCAAAAAATCAGGGTCTAATTTTCACCAGCAGCGCTGGTAAGTTTGATACTGTTATCTTCGGTTTCAGGAGTGCGTTTTAAATATTAATGGTATCCATCAACTGCAAGTGTTTGAGTCAAATCAGATAGATTTTTGGACCATGCAGGCACCTGTTGGCCTTGTCATGCTCCCATTTACAGAATAGATGGAGTGCCGTTTGAATGATTTATGAATTGAGTCTTGAATCTCTCTGAAACAGGTAATTCTAGCCACAGCTTTCTCAGCATTTTGCTTCCCAACCGATTTTATTCTTAAAACCAGTTGATTCAGTTGATAGCGGAGTTGATTCAGTTGATCACGATGTGGTGGATCACTTTTCCCGATCAGCATTTTCAAAGAGATGTCTGCCTCGATGCCATGTTCTTTTTTATATTGGGATAGAATGTCAATGCGGACTGATTCCAATTCAAAAATCTGTTTGGTTGCAAAATCCCGAACAGCTTGAACCTCCTCCAGCTCCAGCAGATTGCATGAGGCCGGGATCTCTTTTTCCTGGGTTAATGCGTCAAGTAATACCTGATGCATCTCTACCTGGGAGTTCAGATTCTGAATGAGTGTGTCCAAATCCATTATTGATTACCCTATTTTGTCAGGATTAAAAATCTTCCTGGAGTGAGTTTTTGATCAGATTATTTGCCAGCTTCTTTGAATCTACCTGATACTCACCGTTTTTAATTTTTGCTTTGAGCGCCTTAACCTTCTCCATATCAATGTCCGGTTCGGCGTCGATTTTTCCCCTGATTTTATTGACAGAGAACTGTTTCGTGTCTGCCTTATGCAAATCTGATGCTTTTTGGGCTTCAGAATTTGCTGTTGTTTTGTCCCTGTGTACATTTTTATCCTGAACAGGAACTTTTGGGGATTGACCATCAATTTTCATATATACCTCCAATAGATAAAGTTATTATCGAACCATGAAAATTTTGCTTACTTCTTTATCGGTTTCTCAATGAATAACTTTAATCTTAAGCTTAATTATTTTTTTAATACGAGTGCCAAGTCTGAATCATTGGCTGCAGGTTCTGTTATTGACATGCCTGCTATCGTTTGTTTTCTTCATAAAGCACCCGGCTCAGACCAAATGCCTGGCTCTTGGTGATAATCTTTGAGTAGTTCTCATCCAACATATCCTGGAAAATCTCTTCTCCGCGACCACCGTCCAGCAGGTTCGTTTTTGGAACTGATTTACGCATGACCTGTAGCATTTTGTGAACAAATAGCTCTTCAAAACCATCAGTCGCTTTTTTAAGATCCCGATTGTACTTTTCAACCCCATCTACTTTTGTTGACTGAGGTTTAACCGTTTTTCCCAGATTTGCGTTATGGCGCATTCGCAGTATTGTAATGTCCTGACTGATATCCATCTGTTGGTCCAATTCAATAGTGTTCACCCTCTCAGGGGCTATTTGATAATTAGCTCGGCCTGGAGTGCCCCGGCAGTTTTTACTGTTTTTAAAACTTCTAGCAGGTCAGCGTTTGAAATTCCTATTTTATTCAAACCATTGACGACTTCTTTAATGTCAACGCCACCCTTAAATAGAATGACTCTGTTCTCTTCTGCAGGTTCCGTTACTGGCGGTGGCTGTTGGGGTGCTCCTGCTGCAGGCGCAGGTTGTGGTACTGCCTCTTGGCCGATCCGGATGCTGAGGTTGCCATACGAAATCGCAATAGGCAGAATTCGTACATTGGTTCCCATGACGACAGTTCCTGTTCGTTCATCCACTACAACTTTCGCAACCGCATCTGGTTCTATCTCGAGATTCTCGATGCGGGAGATTAACTCTGTTGATTGACCGAGGTAACTGGCCGGAACTGAAATTTCAACACTTCCTGCATCGACAGATCGAGCTGACCCATCACCAAAACTCTTATTGATGATCTTGGACAGCCGAGATGAAGTCGTAAAATCGGGTTGGTGAAGGTTGAGAAAAAAACGGGCTCTTGAGTTCAGGTCAAGTTCTATTTCGCGTTCCACAATGCCGCCACCAACCACACTTCCAACTGTGGGGACGATATTTCGACGGGCATCAAAAACGAAGTCCGGTCCGCCAACTGTCGAGCGGGCAGCTGGAAGTTCAACCCCCATCGGAATTCCGACAACCGGGCCACTGGCTACAGCAAAAACCTCGCGTGTATGAGCTCGCAACGGTGTCACGATGAGTTGACCACCACGAAGTGAAATGGCATCTCCAACTGTACTGACAACGACATCAAGTTTTTGTCCCTGCTTGGCGAAAGGCGGTAAGGTCGCTGTGACGATAACACCGGCGATAGCACGTCCCTTGATATCTGAAGTCTTCATTGAGATTGCCATCCGCTCGAGTGCATTGATCAATGGTTTTCTGGCCAGGATTGATTCGGTCGAGTCTCCGGTTCCATTCAGCCCGATTACAATGCCATAACCGGTTAGCTGATTGTCGCGGTTACCACGAATACCGGCAAGATCTTTGATTCTTACAGCATAAGCGGATTGACAGACCATCAGGGTGATGATTAAAAAAGTCAGTATTTTCAATCTGTAAGCAAGGTTTATTGTCATCGCAAATCGTTCATCTGAATTAAAATAGGAACAGAGAGTCTATAGATTGATAATAACAATGCATGTGGTGTACCTTTTAGAGCGATATTTCTAAAAGTAATGGATAGGGAAATACAGGCAAAGTAAAAGGCGGTAGGCTCCAGGTTGGATAGCGTTTCAAGTACGGTGGCCAACCCGGGAAATGACATTGATTGAACTTCTGAATTTGCCTGGTTTTAATTTACGGAGTCGTTTATTTTCGGGTTGGTGTGGCAATATGACTCAACCTGTCCAGCAGCCCGGCCTTCTGGGTTCCAACAAGTGGAGCAAGGGACCTGAGATTCTTGGACAGCATCTGACGTTTGATTTTGGGTTCAAAACGGGCCAGTTTGATAGCTGGGACTTCGTTGTCGTCATTTACATCCGATGGGCGGATAACCCCTTTGATTGTCGTTACATAACGAATACTGTTCTGCTGACGGTAATCCACCTTCTCACCAATAATGATCATGTTGCCATTCGGCAACACAGTCTGAACGTAAGCGGAGATGGAACGCAGCGATCCGAGAACCTCATTCTGCTCCTCTTCTGCTTTGTTCACTCCAGCGGCGATATCAAGAACCTGGTTGATCTGTTCTGCTGCTGCCTCACCTGCTGCTGCAGGACCCGTTATAGGCGGTTCTTCTTCTTTTTCGGGGATTGTGATCATCTCCTCTATATTGATGATTTTCACGAGGTCACCACGAAATCGGGCCCTATGATCCCGGAAGAGGTTTCCCCAGGAGGCTTCATCTCTCCATAACGATCCTTCATATCGGGTCTTATTGACGGGAACCCGATTTCGTGATCGATAGGCGCGAGTCCTGATATCTGTATAGTCATCCTGTTTTCTTTCTGCGGGCGGTGGAGGCGGTGTCGGTCGCGTCAGCAGACGGGTTCGCTGTTCGGAACAGCTGGCCAACAGCAGAGTACAGATAAATAGTAACAAGAGTTGTCTCATGGTTTTTCCGGAAAGAAGTCTATTTGTCATATATAACGTCCTTCTAAAAGCGTTCCGAGCCACCATTTCATAATGTGATTTCTGCTCTTTTTGCATCGGTAATGATAGCGTAGATCGTTTTTTTACTCTTCAGTGTTCTTAAAGGGATGGTATCACCCTTTCTACCGGATTTCATCGCCATGGCCAGGTTTGTCAGATACAGGTTTGGTGTATTATAGACAATGCTCATGTGATCCCCTTTGACAACAATCACCGGTTTTTCCACCAAATGGGGGTTAAGCGTTTCATTCTTGTAAATGTCACGCCTGGCGTGCTCTCCGACAATAATGCCCCGATTTGACTCATATCCTTTCCGCTCTTTTGAGATATTTTTTTTAATCGAGATGAGGTCGTCAGATTCAATTTTCTTCCCCTTGGGGATTTTACCTTTTGCAATCACGACATCGTTAAAAACATCCACCTTCAGCCGGATCAGTATTTTTTTTGCTTCTTTTTCATCCAACATCAGTTTTAACATCCACGATGAGTTCCCCCCAATTTTCAATGTGTCGCCGATACGGGAGATCTTATAAGATGCCTGACCTTTTGGAATGTAGACGTCTCTTAACTTCGTTTTGATATTAATACGGATATCCTGATGTCTGTGATACTGTTTTCTGACTTCAGCCAGAATGATATTTTTTAATTCTTTGCGGGTGATTTTGATTGCAGCCCGGCTGACCAAGGCACGTTTGGGCATGATCAAATTCAGCTTATGCTTTGCAAACTGTTTTTTTATGCGATTTTGAAGCTGAGACCTGTAAATCAGGTGGGATCGGCCGGGCAAAGGTGCTTTCCCGACCTGAACTTTTGCCAGCTTCTGAATAGTCTCAATATCGAATCCATCAAGTTCGGCGATATCCCCCAGCGTGTAATAGTCTCCATAGGCAATTGCTTCCGGAAGCACCCGGATATCGATTGTCTTGATGTCTGCCTTTGCGGGCAAAACGAGACTAACCAGGAAAAAAATACCGAGAAATAGACGGTGATGATATTTCAAATCGGCCATGGTTCCCTTTCTTATCTAAGGATGTTAACCGCAGTCTGCAGCATATTGTCAGAGGTCTGTATGGATTTAGAGTTCACTTCATAGGCTCTCTGGGCGACAATCATATTCACCATCTCATCCACTACGCTCACATTTGATTTTTCCAAAAATCCTTGGCTCAGCATTCCAACGCCTTCCTGACCCGGGTCATTCACTGCTGGTGCTCCAGATGCGGATGTTGCCATATAGAGGTTTTTTCCGATGGGATTGAGTCCGGCAGGATTGATGAATTTTGCCAGTTGAATGTTTCCAATTCTATTGGGTGTCGGGTCGTCTCCGATCAACACCTGTACTTGACCATCCTGACCGATAATTATTTTTGTTGCTTCTGGAGGGATGATTAATTCGGGTTCGAGTGTATATCCGTCCGAAGTGACAACACGGCCGTCGGCATCTCTCTGCCAGGCTCCATCACGGGAATAGGCAATCGTTCCGTTGGGTCGCAGTACCTGGAAGAATCCATCGCCATCGATACTGATGTCCAAATTGTTACCCGTGTGTGTCAGGTTTCCCTGGGAAAATACTTTTTGAGTTCCCGCTAACTTGACACCATGACCTTTGTGCAAGCCGGTTGGTGAAATGGTATTAGATGAGGTGTTGGACCCTGGGACAATTTCATTGGAGTAGAGCAGGTCTTGAAAATTGTTTCTGGTTTTTTTGAAACCATTCGTATTTACGTTTGCCAAGTTATTGGAAATAGTATCGATTTGAGATTGCTGCCCTTTCATGCCGGTTGCAGCTGTAAACAGAGATGTCATCATGACGGAATTCCTCCTGGAATTATTTTATTTATATCTTGGCGATAGAAATTATCTGCTCATCTAGGTCATCCAATGACCGCATCAGCTTTTGAGATGCTTCATAGGAACGGTTCAAACTGATCATGTTGACCATTTCCTGCACTGTATCGACATTAGAACTTTCCAAGGTCCGTTGTTCGATATTGATGAATTCGGGTTTGGTAGGCTTCTGTTCAGAACTGCTGGGAGCCCAGTATGAGTTCCCCATTTTTGTCAACCGGTTTTCTTCCGGGAATCCCATAATTTTTAGTTTGTCAACCACACGACCATCGATTGTAATATTGCCGTCTTCACCAACAGCGAAGTCCTTCCCGTTAACCGTAATGTCTCCTTTCAATCCCTGGACCTTGTCTCCTGAATTGGTGGTGAGAAAGCCTTTTGGATCTCGCATAAATTGACCATTGCGGGTATAGCGAGTTCCGTAGGGAGTCTCCACTACAAAAAAGCCTTCAGATCGGAGAGCCAGATCGAATGGTCTCTCGGTTGCTTTGAACGAACCGTTTGCCATAGAAGGGGAGACATGATCAGGCATAACGAAGGAGGTGCCGCCTCGTGAAAGGGGAGAAATGAATTCGTCATGTGCAAATTTTTCCTCTTCGGACTCCAGGTCCTGTCCTGCCATTTCGTTATAATATTCCCGGAAAAGCACTCTATCGCCTTTGAATCCAGTCGTATTAACGTTAGCAAGGTTATTAGAAACAGCATCCATTTGACGTTGCTGCCCTTTCATTGCAGATAACAGTGTGTATATCGATTCCATAAATTATCCCTTTTATTTCTTTCCAGACAGTTCGAATACTGGTTTCTAGCTGGAACTGCCTTTAGGCCGGCTATGATGCGCTTGTGCAGTATTTAGTGTTTAATCGACGAACAAGTGCTAAGCGGTTTGTCTAGAATAATGCAGAGGTTGTGCCAGTATAAATCTGTCTATCAGTAACCTCTATCTGATCAATCTAGCAAAACCGGGGGGTGTCCGGTTGGTGCGTATGGAAGCTCTGGTGCGGGTTGCAATGAAAAAATGGTGACGGGGTATATCTCGTCTGAGGTTCCGAAATATTTGATCTTCAGGAATTTAGCCGGATGGTGTTCAGCAGAGATGAATTTTGATTTTTTTTTCAGAATATGATTCAATGAGATCCATAATTTGAAGTGAAAATAGGTTTCATTGCTTCATTCACACAAGATGCCAAAGTTGTTATCGGAACCGTCAGGCCAAACGGTTTTGCTATCGTATTTATGCCTGCGTGGCTATGAACATGATGACAATCTTTCCTCCTCCAGCAGGGTTTCCGGGGTAATTTTTTGGAGAGGTTCAATTCTTAGGGCTTGATCAATGGGTTCTGCCAATTCTATGGAAAAAAAATCGTTAATCTGGGGTTGAAACCATGCTGGATGATGAAGAACTGTTAACCGGGTTTCTGGAGGAAGCACAAGAACATCTTGCGTTTGTGGAACCGGACCTGTTGGCGCTTGAATCCTCACCCACCGATACAGAGATCATCAACCGCCTCTTTCGCAGTGTTCACAGCATCAAAGGAGGTGCCGGGTTTTTCGGGTTGGATAAAATGAACCAGCTGGCACATGCCATGGAAAACCTCATGTCGAAAGCCAGAATGGCTCAGGTTATAATCAACAGGGAGCATACAGATGCACTTCTGTTGGGAGTTGATCGCCTGAATCTAATGGTTGGAGATATTGCAAACAGTGGTCAACTCGATATTTCTAAAGAACTGGAACTGTTGGCTTCATTAGGTGCAGATGAAGCTCCTGCTGCAGTCGATACAGCGGTTGAAAGCCCGGTAACAGTAATAGCTGAGGAGGAATCCGCCAAAATAATTCCTTCGAAAGCGGATGATTTCAGTGACCTAAGGGAGCATGTTTCAGAAGAAGACTTTAATCAGGCAATAAAGAAGGGGATGAATGTCTATGCGGTGACCATGAACCTGAACCGGGACATTATCAATCAGGACAAGACGCCATTTATATTTATCAGCGAGTTGGAGGAGCTGGGCTGGTTTATGGATTCCTATCTGGACACTGGATTCAGTGAAGATACTGACGAAAGTGATTTGCGCTTCGTTTTTGTCTTCGGGACGATTATGGAGCCCGATTTAGTCTCTATATCATTGTCAGTACCTCCCGAACAGGTCAAGCTCTACGATCCGAAACAGCCCGCGTCGGTTCAATCCGCATCAGAACTGCCTGAGATTGAAATCGCGGCCGTGGAAGTGCCCGAAAAACCAGTGGAATCAATGAAGCCGGTTGAAACAGCGGCTAAAGAGCTGGTCCCAAAAGCAGGGTCTGAGGTTGCTTCCAAAAAAGGCGAAGAACTGAAAACGATCAAAACAGAAGAAAGTATCCGTGTTAGTGTCGGTAAATTGAATAAATTGGTGGATCTGGCAGGTGAACTGGTACTGGTGCGAAACCGGCTCCTGCAAACAGGTGAAAACGAAGGTCGTGAAATCCCAGGTTTTTTAGGCATTCTGCAAAGCTTGAATATGGTGACGTCTGGGTTACAGGAGGAGATTCTTAACACGCGGATGCAACCGATTTCCACCGTTTTTGGGAAGTATGCCCGTTTGATCCGAGAGTTGGGCTCGAGCTTGAAGAAAGAGATTGTTTTAGTGACAGAAGGTAATTCTGTGGAGCTCGATAAGACAGTGCTGGAGGCTTTATCTGACCCACTGACCCATATTGTCCGGAATACTGCGGATCACGGGATTGAATTGCCGGCAGATAGACACGCCAAAGGGAAGCCGATCAAAGGAACACTCTCATTGAAGGCGTTTCACGAAAGTGGGCAGGTGATTATCCTCATTGAAGACGATGGCAAGGGCATTGACGCCGATGTCATGGCTGAAAAAGCCCTTGAGAAGGGGTTGATCACTCAGAGCGATCTGCAATTGCTCAACCTGCAGGATCGAGTCAACTTGATTTTCCTGCCAGGATTCTCCACGGCCGATGCAATCTCTTCCGTTTCCGGGCGGGGTGTCGGTATGGATGTTGTTCGATCAAATATCGAAGGTATTGGTGGGACTGTTGAACTGAATTCAGTATTTGGTAAAGGCACTACGATCAAGATGACACTGCCTTTAACGATGGCTATTGTCTCCTGTTTGATTGTCAGGAGCGGTACAGAACGATTTGCCATTCCTCAGCTTAATCTGGAGGAGTTGGTGATTGTCAAACCAGATGAAGTTGCGAAACGGATTGGCTATGTACAAGAGCAGGAAGTGCTCAAGATCAGAGGAGAACTGCTGCCATTGATTTCCCTGGCGAAAGGCTTAGGTATTCCGGCATCGGTTGAAAACGACCCTTCAAAAAGTGGAGGTCAACTACCGGTCCCGGTTGAGGAAGCTGAGCAGAATGAGAGTGCGGTCAGCATCAACGATGCTTTGCGTGTCTTGGTTGTTTCCGCAGGAAACAACCGGACCGGAATTCTGGTAGACTCAATTCTTGGTACGGAAGAAATCGTTGTTAAACCTATGCCAGAGTATCTGGGTGGAGTGACTGTATTTTCAGGTGCTACGATTCTGGGGGATGGAACAGTCGCCATGATTCTGGACACCCATGCCTTTATCCAGGGAACGCGATTGATGGATCAGGATAAAAGTGTGAGCAGTTTTGTCTCTGAAGAGGAGGCAAAATCAATGGTGGAACCGCAATCCATCCTGATATTTGATAATGGTACCGATGAACAGTTTGCTATCACGATCCCATTGATTCAACGGGTGGATACGATTACATTGGATCTGATTCAGTACGTCGGCGATAAGGAATATATAGAGTACCGTGGGCAGCAAATTCGAGTTCTACGGTTGTCCGACTATCTGCCAATACAACAACCGACATATGATTCTGACTCGTTCAATATTATTATTCCCAAAGAGACTCGGATTCCCGTGGCGATTTTAATTCACAAAGTTCTGGATACACGGACAATGAAGATTGATCTCTCTGAGGGGTCAATTCATGAAAAAGGAATCCACGGCTCCACATTGATTAATGGCAAAATCACTTTACTGTTGGATCTCTATACCATTCTGGAGATGGGCGAACCTGACAGTTTGCATTTTATGCGGATCGAAAAGCATAAACTGAAAAATGCCAAAGTGTTGCTAGTGGAGGATACGCCGATGTTTATGGCTGTCATCCGGGAGTATTTGGAGTCTGCTGAACTCGACGTCACCACTGCCATCAACGGGAGACAGGCGATGGATATAATGAAATCAAAACGGTTCGACCTGATCCTTTCGGACATAGAGATGCCGGTGATGGATGGCTGGGAGTTGATTGCAGCGATTCGCAACAGTGAAAAGACTGCAGATATTCCTGTCATCGCTTTAACATCCCTGGATGATGAAGAGACCATCAAGGCTGGTCTGGAAGCCGGGTTTAATGAATGGATGCTAAAACTTGACAAGCACAAGATTCTGAATAGCATTGCCAATCATCTTTAATTACGCACAACATAGATTTTGGGAGTAAATAGGTGCCTCAGATTGCAACGTTTCATATCGGGAAGGAAGTATTCGGGATCGATATCCTGTTGATGAAGGAAATTGGCAAGAAAAGCGAGATGACGAAGGTCCCCCAATCCCCTGAGTTTATTCTGGGATTGATGAATCTCAGGGGACAGATTGTGACTATCGTAGACCCAGGTGTTTTTTTCGATCAGACTTTAAATGCTTCTGTTCAGGACCAGAGACTTATCATTCTGAAAAATGAGGATGAACTGGAGCAACTAAGGAAGAAAAATCTGATCAGAGAGAATTATATGAGCAAGGATACGCTTGCCATTGTCGTAGACCAGATTAGTGATGTGGTCGATGTGGAGTTGGATCAGATTCTGCCGCCGTTACCAAACCTGACGCGGATGAAACAGGAATTTGTTTCCGGAATTGTGCAGCAGGCTGATCAGCTGATCATTTTACTTGAAATAACTAAACTGGCTGAAATATGCACGCGTGGTGCTCGATCAGGTGGGGAACAGGCAGATCGGCACTGACACAATCCCTCTCTGATTATTCACTTCTCACATAAATTGGCGCGTACTCAATATTGTAGATTTATTACCATCCGAAGGGGTTATGGCAAACAGAATTATTAATTTCAGGGAAGAGCTGCTCGATATCTCTAAGAGAAAAACAGAGTTGTTGTCCAGCATCATCGAGCATATTGACGATGTCAAGAGCAATACGATCTTTATTGAAGAGATCGAAGGCGCTTATATGGAGCTTTCCGATGAAGAATTGGATTTTATAAGTGAAAAGGAGATTACAATGCCCTGCCCGGGGTGTAGCTTTGAGTGTGCTGTGATTTCTTCATATTGTATGGCCTGCGGAGAAAAACTGCATGAGCAGCCATTTAAGCAGGATATGTAGGTGTCTGGCATTAAATATAAAATTTCGGTGAGATGAGATTTTTAAGTTTCTGATGATAGGATCTTCCGACCGGAATCGAAACAGAATCGTTTGAATGACTCTTCATCATAATTTCGAATTCATTGTTTTTTTTGTTGTTAACGGAAACAATTTTTTTGGGATTCACCAAATAAGAGCGGTGAACACGAATGAGACTTTTTCCATTGAAAATACGGTCCAGAGCGTGAATAGTGACGCGTAATCGCTCTGCTATGTTTTTTTTCCCTGAGGAGATGACATTACAATAGGGGGATTCCGCTTTCACATAGATGACATCTGAGATCTTACGCTGGATCTTATAGAATATTTCCAGCTGCTTTTCATCAAATATTTCGCTGAGGAGTTTATTGTTATCGTCAGAGTGCTGCAGTCCGGCAAACACTTTTATTTTGGCTAGAAGCTCGTCCATTTCAAATGGTTTAACAATATAGTCATCACCCCCTACCTCGTATCCCTTCAGCTTTTCATTTAGATTGGCTTTTGCAGATACAAAAATTATTTTAATATCCGGTAGTTCGGGATATGAGCGAATTATTTTGCAGACCTTGTAGCCGTCTTTACCTTGCATCATTATGTCCAGTAAAATTATATCTGGACGGAAATCAAATATGATCTCCAGCGCTTTTTCTCCGGATGGGACTGCATTCAGCTGATAATCTGCTCCCAGCACTTCTGTTAAAAACTTCACTATCGTCGGATCATCATCGACAATGAGAATTTTTTGTTTTGTCTCCATGAATCTAAATTAGCTTTTATTAAGATTGGGATACAAGCATCAAAGGCTGGTTCTACTTGTTGGTTTTGTGACAACGTTTTGCATATGTAGACATGGCTAGTATCTCGTCAATCCTCAATTTTCGTATCGGCTCAGATTGTTGTGAGTTTCGAGAGTTGCCATGATATTCGTATTAAAATTGTTTTATGTTATGTGTTAAATACTTGAAGCGATCTACAATGTAAAGTAGATATCCACGCGGGACTTCGAATCTTTGTTGTTGCATTGACTGCAATAGATCTCTTTTTGAAAAGGAAAACGATAAGAAATTGACAGTGTCCGTTAAGTTTAGGTCTAATGATCTGGACCCGCATTTCTGTCTTTTAAAAAAACATTCAAAGTCCAGGCATATGAAACTCTTGATTGCGATTGCGATTATTGCTGTCATTTCGGTTGTGGGAGCAAATATCACATTTCTTGACCGCCGTCTTCCTTTGGGATTCAGAAATATACTGTTCACGGGAGCAGAATATATTTTTATTGGAATCTTTCTGGGTGGGATGGGGCTGAATATCCTCGACAATCGGACTTTAAGTGAATTGCAGCCCTTTCTCATTTTTGGATTAAGCTGGATTGGTTTTCTCTATGGAGTGCAATTTGAATTTCGGTTTCTCAGAAAGTTGCCCCGGTTTTATTTTTCCATTACAGCCGTTCATGGTGTGATAACTTTTTTGTTGGTGACCAGCTTCATATTTTTGGTTTTTAGGCGTATGTTGGGGTATAGCGGAGAGTCCCTTTTTATCATTTCGATTGTATTGGGATCAGCAGGCGCCTGCACAGCTCAGTCCGCTATTGCCATTGTCAGTCGCAATTACCGGATCAAAAATCGTGGTTTGCTGGACTTGTTGAGGTATATTTCCAGCGTGGACGGACTGTTTGCCCTGATCTTCTTTGCAATTTCCCTTAGCGTTGTGGCGGGGTTCCGGTCTGTTTCATTTTCGGGAACCAGTGTGTTGATATGGTCCGGGGTTGCGATGGTTGCCGGTTTAATCCCCGCAGTGATTCTGATTCTGTTGAGTCGAGTACGATTTTCCCAACAGGAATATCTGGTTTTTCTGGTGGGAACAATTATGTTCACTGGTGGTCTGGCGCACTATCTTAACCAGTCACCGTTAGTTTCGGGACTAATTTGTGGGGTTATGGTGGCGAATTTCTGCCGTCACCGATTACGTGCGATGGAGATTGTGGTGCATGCAGAGAAATCCATCTATATTATACTACTTCTATTCGTTGGTGCCAGTTGGCAGCTAACCGTTGATTACAGTCTGTTGATTGCTCCCATTTATTTGATTGCTAGGTTGATCGGGAAAACAACCGGGGCATGGGTGGCGGTCAGAGTCTTCAAACCACGGTTTAAAACACCCCACAGCCTTGGATTGGGATTGATTTCAGAAGGTGGGTTGGCTGTAGCAATGATTCTGGAATTCTGCATGTTCAATACCTCTTATGCCAACTTTCTCATGACTGTGATTATCATTTCGATTCTTATCAATGACCTGCTGAGTCCGCGCCTTATCCTGGCCCAGTTCGGAGAGTCGGAAGTCCAACTGATAAAAAAGACAGAGTTTTAATCTCTCAATCGATACCTCAGGTTTACTGCGATGCGACTACGTTTGATGGTTTTGCTGATTCTTCTAGGAAGTATGGCAATCGTGACACGGACGCAACTAATTCCCATACAACAGGAGGTTTCATCGACACTTGTCTTGGGTTTTTTGCTCTTAACTACGTACTGTTTCGCATTTTTTCTCGAAAAAGTTGGGCTTCCGCGTATCACGGGATTCATTTTTGGTGGCTTGATTCTCGGCCCCCATATAATGGGCTTTTTCGATACGAAAGCCATTGAAAACTTGAATTTTCTGAACACACTGGCTTTGGCTTTCATTGCTTTCTCTGCAGGGGGTGAGCTTAAGCTGAATAATTTTCGAAGTCGGCTGAAGATTATTCTATTTCTGTTAACAGGTGTAACCACAGTGGTGTTTGTCGGCGTTACAACAGCTGTATATCTGCTTTCAAGCTGGATCCCTTTTATGGTCGGATATAACCCCATGGTCCGGATTGCCATATCTGCCATCTTCGGTGTGATTGCGGTCGCCAGATCTCCTTCATCAGCGATTGCTATCATCAGCGAAACAAAAGCCAAGGGGAATTTCACGGATACCGTGTTAAGTGTGACCATTGTGATGGATGTGTTGATTATCATCCTTTTTGGGATTGTGGTTTCCTTTTGCCAGGTTGTCATATCAGCAGAAAGTACACTAAATCTGACCTTCTTTGCAGGACTGATTTTTGAAATCAGCATCTCTTTTGTGATGGGCTTCTTTCTTGGCAGAGCGGCTGTGTTCCTGATAGAAAAGGTAAAAGTTTCTTTTCCAGTGGTGCTGACTGCCATAGGATTTATAGTAATTAAATTCAGTCATTTGCTTGGCAATTATCTTCATGATTCACTAAATATTGATCTCAATCTGGAACCATTGCTGATTTGTATGGCAGCGGGTTTCACAGTGCAGAACTTCTCCCGACATGGTCCCACATTTCTGTTGCGAATGGATAGGGTCTCTTTTCCGATCTATATCGCATTTTTTGCTCTGACGGGTGCATCAATCAACCTGGATATACTTCGATCCGGCTGGGTTTTGGGTGTTGTGATTGTGTTGGTGCGAACGGTCATGTTGTTTTTGGGGTCGTATTTCAGTGGCAGGCTTGCAGGAGACCGAACATTGAATTATCAAAACAGCTGGCTCGGTTTTATTACTCAGGCAGGTGTCAGCCTCGGGTTGTTAACAGAAGTGGTCAGACGATTTCCTGAAATCGGGACACCCATTCAAACGATCTTGATTGCTGCCATCACTCTTAATCAGCTGATCGGACCCATTGCTTTTAAGTATGCACTTAATAAGGTGGGTGATAGTAATTCGAATAGCCGGGAGTCATTGAAATAATGTTTTCAGTGTCCTTATAAGTTGGTATTGACAACTGTGCGAAAACTCGTTTTGTATATCGAAAAATGAATGTATAATTCAGAACTACGCCAATTCCAAGATGGAAAACTATGCTGATTACAGACTATCTCATTCAAGAGTGTATTGCCGTTGATCTAAAGGCAGGCAAAAAAGAGCAGATCATTATGGAACTTGCTGAGCTGCAGTTTGCTAACTATCCGCAAATCGATAGAGCAGAGGCAATAGCAGGGCTTTCTGAACGGGAAAAAATCTTGTCAACAGGTATTGGCAAGGGTATTGCGATTCCCCATGCCAGGTTGAAAAGTAGCCGTCGTATCTCGGTTTCGTTTGGCTTGATGCAGGGTGAAACAGATTTTGAAGCCATAGATAATCAGCCTGTGAAGATTATCTTCCTGGTTTTTTTCCCGAAAGATGAAGTCAATCTCCAACTCAGGTTTCTGGCCAGAATTTCCAGGTTGCTGCGGGATGCAGCCCTCAGAGAGAAACTACTCTCTTGTAAAAGTTCAGAGGGGGTTATAGAAGCATTTAAACAGTTTGAAGCACAGCATTTCCATTGAAGCGACGGAGACAAATGAAGTTAGCGGTGATTTTTTTAAATAAGATTGAGTATCTTGAGGATTTGCTGAGTGCTTTTCTGGAGATTGGTGTCTCGGGTGCCACCATTATGGACTCTGTCGGGATGGGACATATTATTTCACAACACATCCCCATATTTGCAGGATTGAAGGATGCCTTTGCCGGAAGTAGCCCGGTTCAGAAGATTATCCTGGCGATTGTGGAAGATGACATGATCGACCGGATTAATGAGGTTCTGGTTGATATCTGTGTCAATTTTGATGAGAGCAAATCCTATTTCATGATCAGCTTGGCTATTGAGGGGTTGTACGGGTTTGACAGAAATGAGAATTAGTCAGGTGCTGGTTGGCGGTGCAGGTTAGGAAGGTTGCTTTGCCGATGGTCAGGGTCACCGTTCATCCTGTTGGTAAGGAAGGGTAATGTGGAAGCTGGCGCCTCCTGAAGGGTTATTTTCAGCGCTGATAGTTCCGCCATGCTGATTGATGATCTCACTGCAGATGGCTAATCCGAGACCTGTACCACCCGCACCTGTTTTTGTCCGTGTGCTTTGACTGAACTTCTCAAAAATAGTGTCGAATTCGTCCTCCGGAATGCCGACTCCTTGGTCGGCAACGGATATTCTTAATCCCGGGTTTTCATGACTAAGTGCATTTGAATTTTCACTATCAATTTGGATTTCTATCTGTCGTCCCTCAGGAGTGAATTTGATGCCGTTTGATAAGAGGTTTCGAAAGACCTGTTCGATGCGTACATTGTCGCAGATGACAGTGGTGGGTACATCTGATGTATCAAACTGTAACAGAATCTTTTTTTCATCAAGCTGTTTTTGCATATCGACGATGGTGTTTTTTAGAATCCAGGTGATATCGTAGCTATCCATATGATAAACCATCTTCCCTGAAGCCATCAGCGAGAGATCCATTAAATCATTTAGCAGTGCCATCAGACGATTACCACTGGTGTATATCTTGTTGAAAAAACCACCTAATTTCTCCTTGGGTGCGGTCTCAATTTTTGATGCCCCAAACTTGGAGAAGTTTAATATCTGATGCATCGGTGTTCTGAGCTCATGGGACATATTGGTCAAAAATTCGCTTTTTGCCTGATTGGCTCTTTCAGCGGACTCTTTGGCCTCTTTCAAATCTGCTGTCTGTGCGGCCACCATATTTTCAAGATCGGTTTGATGTAAACGCAGTGTCTCTTCAGCAGAACGATATCGAGCTTCGCTGGTTTGCAGTTTTTTCTCAACCGCTTTTCTACTAAGTGCGATATCAATTGCGACCTGTAATTCAATCTGTTTGATAGGTCTAAACAGATATCCATAAGGGGACAAATTCGTTGCCCGGTCGATTGTCTCTTCGTCTGTATGGGAAGTGAGAAATATGATGGGGATGTCCATCTTTTTTAATATCTCTTGAGCTGTTCGGATTCCGTCAAATTCCCCTGGCATGGAGATGTCCATGAGGACAATATCAGGTTTGGCGGAATCTATCTGACGGATAGCATCCTCTCCATTATTAACTTCTGCAGCTATCTCATATTGAAGATTTTGCAGGTAGGTTCTGGTCAATGCTAAAAGAATAGCCTCATCTTCAACAATCATAATTCTGAACATAGACAACCTCTACCGGTTATGCGGCCTGCTGACAAAAATACGATAAATGTCGGTTCAATGATTGACTCAAAGGAATTAAAATCCGTTGAACCAGGGGATGACTTTCAGATTAATTTCTGGAATAGAGATGTCAAAATCGATTGTGCTTTTATGTATATACAATTTATCTTTTTTCTTAAAAAGGAAATGGATCCCGTCAACCAAAATTCTGCTATCATCATCTTTTTGTTCATCCAGAACAATATTCAGCCGACTTCCCTTTCAGCCTACTCCGCAAAATTCAATTCTTATCGACTTTAGGCCCCTGTTCCCCATAAGTGACGCAAGTTGGGCTTTAGCCTTCTCGGTAATATTGAGCTCAATCATTTTTTGTATATAGCGACCGGTCAATCATAGGAGTTTCGGCTTGAAGATGCCAGCCAATAAATAAGACCAAAATATAATCAAGTTCAGCAATGTCCGGTTAGGTTTTTGCAAAATGAAAACTAAACGATAAAACCCGTTTCTCCGCATAAGGATTTTAAGATGTTCTAAGTTTGCGTCACAAAAACCCGCCAAACTCGTTCGTACCTCGTTCAAACAAGGCTCATTTTCGCTACGCCAAACTAAGAACATCTGGAAAATCCTCATCAGCTCGATCCAGGATTCATCATTTAGCTTTCTGCAAATACCTAACCGGACATTGCTGAATCAAGTTATTTGTTGGGGTTATTATAGCTGGAACGGGATTGAATTTCCATCAAAAAACGCGGGAGAGGTCTATAATCAAGAGGTTGGGGGGATGGTTTTTGTGCAGGTTGATGATATACACATCGGGAAACCTAGAATCCCGATGTGTATAATCATAGATTACTTCTTCTTTTTCTTGCCTTTCTTCTTTGCTGCTACGGCTTCACAAAGATTTTTTCCTGGCCTGAACTTCGGGACGACTTTGGCGGGAATGCTCATCTTCTTGCCGGTTTGAGGATTACGGCCTGTGCGTGCAGCACGATTCGCCGTTGTAAAAGTACCAAAGCCGATCAGCGTCACATTTTTCCCTTTGGCCAGAGAATCTTTAATGTGCTGCATGGCGGCGTTAACTGCCTTTTCCGTTTTAGCTTTTGTTAGATCAGCATCTTTTGCGACAAGAGCGATCAATTCAGCTTTTGTTAAATTTTTGCTCATTTTTTCTCCAGTAGGTAATGTCAAAGGATTTTGACGTTACGTTATTGGTTTAAAGCTAGTGAAGAAAGGTTGATAAGACATCTATACAGTCAAATTGATAAAGTCAAACTTTTTTTGGAAATTTATTGAATAATTTACCCAATAAATCAGATTGTTATCAGTATAAAAACAAGATGAACTACTGTTAGTTCCTATGTTAACAGGCCTACGGGGAATGTATCCTCTGTGAAATCCTGTTTGCCGGAGCTCTAGGAATGCTCATATATTATGTGTGATTTATTTATTTTAAACTGCAAAAACCGGGAAAATGCAATAAAATCGGGATGCTATCATTTTATGAAATTATTTTGATTTTTTGACATGATATGTGCATTAGGGGGTAAGTAGATTAATTTATTGTAATATAAAGTAATTATTCTTATATTTTCGACGAAAATGTCAGAATATTCGACAAATCGGAAATAGGATTGAATGAGAAAATTCAATAAAAGGTCGAATTTTCGCTCATAAACGACCTTGCAGGCCTTTCAGAAAAACGGTTTTTGAAATTTTTTAGAGAATTTCAATCAGGATGGGTTTCGTTTAAGAGAGCGCTTTACTGATTCGATGTTTGTGATACTTTTTCATATCTCTCTTGAAGCATTGGCTTTAGTGGATTGAAAAATTGTTTTTGGAATGTGTATCGCTGGCAGGCGTTAAATTACTTGCCGAGAATGGTGTCCGGCCTTTATAGAAGAAGTGTAATGGCCAGTGGTACTATGATATTTGTTAAACTTTAAATCGCGAGAAAGCCATGAAAAAGGTGATTCTACTATTCAGCCTCTGCTTTTTTTTAAGCAGTGTTCTGTATGCAGCCTCTAAAGACCCAGTAGCTGTTTTGTTTCAAGTGAAAGGTAAGGTTGAATATACGAAAAACGGACGTAAATGGAAAAAGATCCGGCATAGTAAGTTTCTGTTTAGCGGTTACCAGATTAGAACAGGTGACGACAGTTCCGCCAAGATTACGATCCAGGAAAGTGGAAAGAATCTGCAACTGGGAGCATCTTCGCATTTTGACGTCATAGCAAGCGGTTTGCAGGCAAGAAAAGGGAAGCTGAGTGTACGGGACTCGTCAAGTAAACTGGCAACGGGATTGATGAAGCGATTTACCAAGTCCCAAACCTATACTACGGTGAGGCGGAGCCTGGAAAATAAAACCGGAGTCAATATTGATACCGCCCGCAGTATATCGGTCACAGATGAATATCCTTATCTCGTTTGGGAAAATCCAGGGAGTAAGTACCACTTCGAGTTGAAGGTGGGACAACAAATTCAAAAAATCCCAGCAACTTCCGGAATGATCGTCAGGGCCAGGATCAGTCCGTTCAAAGGGGAAAAGAACTTTTATATTAATGTCCTTGATAATGATAAAGTTGTCGCGTCTCTAAAGCCTTATCAAAGTCGAGGTGTAATGAAAGATCATAACCTCATCTGGCTTGGTGAAGCTCAGAAATCAGATTTAAACGGTAAAATCAGTACGATCAAGCAAGCTTACGGCGCAGAATCCTTTATGCTTGGCAGTCTTTTTGAAAAACAGAATATGTGGGTTGCTGCCATGGATCAGTATCAAAAATACTTGAATGAGAATCCTGATGATATCGAAATGACACCTTATTTATTCAGGGTTTATAAAAGACTGAAGCTGGAAAAAGTTTATAAGCTAGGGTTGCTTAGTTGGCAAAAAGCGATGAAAGAGTAGCCTTTTTGAGCGATTTTCCACTTGATGACAAGGGGGGCCAATGCCCCCTTGTCAAACTCCACCCAACATGCTCATCCCTCCATGTGTAACCTATTCTTTAATCAAATGAGTGAAATCAGGTTGATGTTTCTTGGTTATATAATCATACATATTGCAATATCTGGATAACACTTTGATTTGTTAGAAAGATTATTATTAAAATCGAGGTTTAATTCCCAATATCCCTTGATTATAAATTGTTATGGAAAGCTGCCATGAGGAAAGAATTGGTTCCGAATAGTATGTGTGATTACGAGTACAAATAATTAGAAAAGGGATTAAGAAAGAGTTGAAAATCCTGGTTGTTACAGTATAATCGACGCAGCAACACAATATTCAACCGGTATTAAGAGGCGATAGCCCCTTATTCAGAGCGTATTTCAGCTCAAGAAACGACGCTTCCAGAATTGTGAACCGTCAACTACTAGGTCAATCTTTGACAGAAAAAATGGCACCAGCGAGGTGGAATGAGCTACTTTGACTATACTGATCTAAAAGGTTTTGTCCATGATGAAGAAATGATACAACTTTTGTGTTATGACAAAACATTTGAAGAGTTGCTTGAGCTGTTTACAAAAGATGATTTTCTGAAGGTCGATGAAGGCATGAGTATCCCTTTTTTTGCAGAAATACGGGACTATCGTGGTGCGATCGAAGTGAATGATCCCGACAGTAAATGGCTGGTTAAGCCGATTCGAGGGAATGATCAAATTGAGACGGAAATGGCGATGATCGTTTACTTCATTGACGTCTTCACCCAATCGCTCTCCGTGCCTGCGATATTAACCAAAATCGATGGCATTCTGTATAGAGCGACAAAAATGATCATCAAGGCAGAACAGCTCTCGGGAGCCAACTATACCGTCTATCCCGAACTGCAAGAACAACTGTTGCTGGATATGATCAATCGCTGGATATATTGCGACGAAGATCGCAATCCCAATAATTATTTGATTCGGTATAACTCAAAAAACCAGAACCTCATTCTAGCAATTGATTTCGGAAACTGTGATCTGCTGACGGAAGAGATGAAAATTAAGGGTCTGGCAAAAGAGTTTGGTTGGCAGCGAAAGGAAAAAACACGTTACCTGACGCCATTAAAAAGTGAACATTTTCTGAACTATAGCATGGATTTTTATGAGATGCGGTTTAAATATTTTCAGAAACTGTCCACTGATTTCTTAGTGGCTCTGGGGTTGAAGGCGTTGCGTTTTGAAATAGAAAAAGAACGTTATGCTGAGATTATTTCTAAAAATATTTTAAGAAGAGTCAGCTATGTGCACAAATATTTCAGTGCTAAAATTCCAAGCGTTCAGGAAAAGATTGCTGTTGCCAGCGACAGTGGCATGGGAAAGATTTTTCAGAGTTTGTAAGTAGGCTTGAGGTCTTGTTTTTCAATTAAATTTAAATAAAATTTCCACTGAAGATAAAAAACTACTCGAAAGGAGAAGACCCTATGAGACTGTTAACCCGCGCCGATTTCGATGGTCTGGCCTGTGCAGCACTATTGGCTGAAAAGGGGGTTGTTGATGAGTACTTTTTTGTTCATCCCAGGGATATTCAGGCAGGGAAAGTTACGGTATCGGCAAATGATGTTCTCGCCAATGTTCCCTATGCTGCTGGTTGTGGACTCTGGTTTGATCACTATACCAGTGGAGACGAGCAGGGTGAAATCGAAAAGATGGATTTTGAGGGAAATTTTTGTCAGTCACCCAGCACAGCACAGGTTATCTGGGACTATTACGGCGGGGAAAAGACGTTTGGGGATCATTTTTTTCCCCTGGTTGGAGCTGCTAACAAGGTGGATGCTGCGGATCTAACCCTGGATGATATCTTACTGGCGGAAGAGTGGATCCTGCTGTCTTTTGTCATCGACCCCCGTACCGGATTGTCTCAGATGGATGATTACAGTGTTTCAAACGATCAGTTTTTTCTGGATATGATAAACTACTGTCGTACGAAGACCATTGATGAGATTTTACAGATCCCCGATGTGCAGGAGAGGGCTAATCGTTATAATGAACAACAGATCCTTTTTAAGGACATGTTGCGCAGGTGTTGTCAATATGACAGAAATGTGGTTGTCACGAATCTTTTAGAAGAAGAAACAATTTATTGTGGAAACCGGTTCATCGTTTTCGCCAGTCATCCAGATCAGAATATCGAAATCAGACTTGAATGGGACGAGCAGCAGGAAAACGTCTCTATCTCCTGCGGACACAGCATTCTGAACCGCACCAGCCGCACTAATGTAGGGAAGCTCATGTTTCAATATCGAGGTGGCGGACATGAAAAAGTGGGCTCCTGTTTCGTTCCCAAAGATCAATGGCAGAAAGCCTTCGAAGAAATTTTGGAAAAAATGAAACAGGACGGCTAATTGGTATTGGAACTGTCCACGCACAAAATGGTTTAGCGGTACCTTTCGCAGAAGTATGAGGGCACCGCATAGCCGGCTATTTGCCTCCTCCTCTGGAAGATCTGAATAACCTTAGTTTATCAACACATTAATCTATTCCTATCTTTCAATTGGTATTTAGCAATGTCCGGTTGGGTTTTTGCAGAATGGAAACTAAACGAAAAAACCCGTCTCTCTGCATAAGGATTTTAGGATGTTCTAAGTTTACTTCAAGAAAAACCGCCAAACTCGCTCGTGCTTTGTTCAAACAAGGCTCATTTTCGCTACGCCAAACTAAGCACATCCAGAAAATCCTCAGAAGCTCGATCCGGGATTCATTATTTAGCTTTCTGTAAAAACCTAACCGGACATTGCTGAATTTGTATGAAATTAAGCCTGTTCATCAACGGCAAATTTCGTGATTCTGATCATCCAGGGAAAATTTTTGTTTGACTTAAGAATCAATTACGTCTAAAAAAAACTCTACAAAGATACAACCAACGGAGTTGTTTTGATTTCCGTTTGACGCCTCTGAAAGAAGTTTAACGGGTGTAAATAGAAATCGGGCATAGGTCCATATAACCTTTTTCTTAGCTAGTCAATGAATATTGGAACTGTAAGGTTTTAAAACCTTGTCTGTCATCTTAAAAGGATGGGTTTTGTAAAGTGCCGATATTTTCTATGCCCGAACGGGTAAAAGCAATAAAAAACTGTTGATTGATGCATCTGGTTGACTTAATCCGGGTAATTTTTTTTATTCGATTGGCCATCAAACTCTGTTTGTTCTGTAATGTAAAAGGCATAGTAGGACAGACATCATTTTCCGAGAGTTGGATTCCAAAACTGAGGTGAGACTGTTTTGAATTTCCGAGCACTATTTTTTCGAATACCGGTAGTTTTGGTTCTATTTATGTGTTTTGGAATCGATTCATTCGGCCTGCAGGAAAGACTGGTTCGGATTTCGCCCATTATGATAAAATGGAATGTCAACACGCAGATGTTCCATGCTTACTTCGATGTGACCAACGATTCCTCTGAAGACGCAGATCTGACTAGCATTATTATTTTTAAAGTTGGAAGATTCAAGCGTTGGAGGGGGGCCCATATTCCGATTGTCAAAGCAAAACAGACCGGATCATACAAGATCTCTTTTGCCCCCGGGATTATGCTGAAAAATGAGTATATCTCTATTACAGTAAATATCTACGGTAAAAATTATATCGGGCTGATAGACTATTCATCGAGATATGTGAAGATCAGCTCCCGGCGAGTGATTACGGAAGGAAAAACACAGATTGAGCTCGTGGAGGTGGTATCAAAGAAAGTAGGGGTATTCCCCAAAAAAATGGTTGAGGGATCTGCAGAAACTGCTGAGGTTCCCCCCCAAGCAAGCAAACGGATGATCGATCTGGGGCCTGCAGAGAAAAGGTTGCAACTTCTGGCAACGGAACGATTTCAAAATGCCCTGCTTGAACCCGTTTCTGCTGAAGAAAAACGCAGTCTGACTGAGATAGAAGTGGTCGAACTCCCCCCTCCACCGGAAAACCTCACAGTAACCCCTGGAACATATCAGAATCGACTGACCTGGGACCCAGCGGAAGGTGCAACCGCGTACCATCTATACTGGGGTAAGTCTGAGGGACTGACACGTGAGAATGGCATCAGAATCGCGAATATCACAAGCGGGTATGTTCATTCTGGTTTAAATGAGGCAGTTGATTTTCATTATGTGTTGACGGTGGTGAAAGATGGACTCGAAAGTGAGCCAACCAGTGCGGTGACAGGAAAGCCCATTATGGAGGCGCCCTCTTCACCCGAAAGGTTAACAGCCACACCTGGAGAATTTCAGATTCGGCTGACATGGGAGTCGGTGACAGGAGCAACTGCATACCATCTCTATTGGAGTAAACTGCCAGATTTAACTCGTGAGAACAGTACAAAAATCGAGAATGTGACCAGCGGGTATATTCATTCTGATTTGAAAGAAGCGGTTGGTTTCTATTATATCCTGACGGCTGCAAAGGATGGACTTGAAAGTGAGCCTTCCAGGGAAGCAACAGGAAAACCCCTCATTCTGCCCCAAGGGACACCACAGCTGACGATCATCGGTAGAGACAAAAGTTTACTGCTAAGTTGGACGATGGTGAAAGGCGCTACGAAATATGATTTGTATTGGGGGACATCTCCAAAAGTGGTGCCTTCTGCTGAAAATAGAATAGTGACACAGGGAAACAGCTTTGAGCATACTGGACTTGAGAATAACCGCCCTTACTATTATATTATCGCGGCTGCGAATTCCGGTGGAGAGGGAAAATTGTCAGCTATGTCAACCGGGTTGCCCAAACCACCCGTGGTGATTGAAGCGTCTGTGTCAGAATTAATGGAAGGTGTGCAGTTGGACGATTTTAGCTCGATCAAAACGGATTCCACACTGCTTGTTGCCATCAGCGATGTCAAGCTGGAGAAAGAGGCAACTCTGAAGCGGGCAGAGGATCTAAAAGCGTTGGATATCAGTTCACGGGACAAACTTATTGCACTTTTTATTGCAGAGGGCAAATCAGAGTCAGTTGCCACGGCGTTGTCAGGTCAATTATCAAAGGAACCCGAAAACCTTAATCTGTCTCTATCACTATCGAAAGTATATCACGAGCAGGGTGATATCAAAGCGGCACTGAAGGTGCTGAACTCCTCTTTGAATCGAATCTCTCTTTCGGCCCGGGTGGCGCTGAACCAGGAATTGAAAACCTCCGTAAAAAAAGGTGAGAGCACGCTGACAACCAAATCCGAGGAGGCTTATCTCGCTGACGAATTCTCCAAACTCGGTGTCTCGCTGCTGGAAAGACAGAAATACATCGACGCACTTTCCGCATTTCAGTCTTTATACTCTCTGTCCCAGGATTATCCGATGGTGAAGTACTATCTTGGGTTAAGTCGTCATGGTATGAAGCAGTACAATCAGGCAAAACAGCTATTTGTTGAACAGTCCCGGGTCAATATGAAGAAAAAGCAAATGATCGATGACCTTACTGCGCTGACCCTGGTACTCGGCACGACTCTGGATATGATGACCATCAAAGATACCAAGGATCAATTTGTTAAAATACAGCAGCAGGAGAACACACCAGAGGAAGTGAAGACGATTGCTGAGCAGATCGTTATACTTGATAGACTGTTTGTTGAAGCTGAAAAAAGATGGCGGGCTGGCCTGCCAGATTTGAAAATCGTGATGTCTGACGATTTTGATAAAAAGGAAATTCAGGGAGGACAGGAAATTCGTTTTACTTTCACGGCAATGAATCTCGGGAAAGTAAAAAGTAAACCATTTAGAGTTTATTACCAGCTGAAACATGAACAGGGAATAACGTTTGATATTCCATCCTTTGACCGGTTTCTGGCTCTGGAATCTGAAAAAGCCGCCCATAGCTGGGAGAGTAATATCATCATTCCGCCCAGTGTGGTAGCCGGGAGATACCAATTGATTGCCAACATTGAGCAGACAGAAGGTGAAGGAGAAGTTACCTTCGATAATAACAAAGCGCAGTCCGCCTTGGCGATTCCTGTCATTCCGCCCATTGCCGACCTGAAAATCGCGTTTGTTTTTAAAATGGAACCAATGCCGATTAAATCAGGTCAGGGAATTGACTTGGACCTGATCGTTACCAATAAAGGATTCCAAGATAGTCTTCCTTTTGAAGTGGACTATTTTCTGGAAAAAGAAGGCGGGGCAACCATAGACCTGAAAGTATCGGATAAAAAAGCAGCAGTGCCTCAAGCAAATCAGAGCATAACCTGGAGTAAACAGCTGGTTATCCCGGAGAATATCACTGAAGGACAGTATCAATTTCTGGTGCGCATTCGAATGGCTGAACAAGCACCAGAACATGATAGTAACAACAACACTGTTGCATCGGCGTTTAATTTGAACTATACTCCACCCTACACCGATCTGGCGTTGACAATCGAGCAGGAACCGGCTACTCAGGCCTTTCTGGGGGGACAAACCTTTTCCACCCAACTCAGGATTGAAAACAGCGGGACTGTGGCCAGTAGTAAAGGGAAAGTTGTTTACCAGCTGAAGAATGAAAAGGGTGAGGTGATTCTTTTGAAAGGAGAGGACCGTTTTTCAGCCTTGAAAAATGACCAGCCGCCACTGATTGTCTCACGTGAATTTCAGCTGTCAGAAGATTTTCCAAAGGGTGTCTATCAGTTGGCTGTATCGTTGGAGCTAGAGGAAGACCAGCTGGAAAAAAATCTTGAAAATAATCGTATTGATTCCAAAAACCGGCTGAGTATTGCGCCATCGTTTAGCGATCTGGCACTGAAATTTTTGCTGGAACCGGATGCACAGGTTCTGGTTGGCGGCCAAACCATTTCTGCCCAGTTCACGCTCGAAAATCAAGGAAATGCTGAAAGTTCTGATGGGAAAGTGATCTACCAACTGCAGGATGAACAAGGTGGTGTCGTTATTCTGGAGGAAAAGAGCTCGTTTCCGGTTCTGAAAAAAGATCAGCCGATGACGACCCTGACCCAGAAATTTCAGTTGCCGGAAAAACTGCCACGGGGTATTTACCAGTTAACAGCAAAGTTGGAACTTGATGACAAACGTCTGGAAATTAATCTTGAAAATAATAGTGTCATTTCCACGAATCAGTTGAACATCGTTCCATCACATAGCGACCTCAGGCTGATTCTTGAAATCGCGGACCAGGAACAACCGTTGACACCGGGAAAATCAATTACGATTAAGACACGGTTGAAAAACTCAGGAAACAGGGATACGGGTGAGATTGACGTTACCTACTATTTAAAGACCAGAACCGGCCAGGAATTCGAAATCCGTCAAACCGATCAAATCAAAAATCTGGGTCCTGGATCTGAAAAAGAGCTTAAAAAAGTCATTCTGATTCCGGATGATTTGGCAGTGGGATTGTACCAGGTTACGGCGGTCGCAAAACTGGGCGATGCTGAGTTTGAAGAAAATATTCCGAACAACGGTGCTCAATCGGCCTATGTCTTTTCTTATGTCGAACCGGAACCGGTGATTCCGGTAACGCAGGTGACTGAAGTGGTGCAACCGGTTGAAGAGGACAAACCGAGTAACTGGTTGAGGCATGCGTCAGCTATCAGCCTGGCTCTGGGATCAGCCTGGCAGGCACAAACAGAGAACCAGAAATACCAGGATGCACAGGACAGAGAGAGTGAGCTCGAAAGTCAGTATGGCAGCAGCCCATCGAGTGCCCAAGTATCAATCATCAGTTCAGAGTTGGAAAATAACCGTAGCCAGATGGACCTCTATGCACAGAATACGGATCTGTGGGGGGCTCTCGCCCTGGTCGGCGTTGGCTGGGAAATATATAATATCTTTTTCTGGTCCCCGGACGAACCATCAGTGACACAGGCGGATGATGGGACCAGTGTAGACGATGGTGGGCCACTCATGTCCAATAAATGGATGCACGCTTCGGCGATCAGCGTATCCCTGATCGCGGCCTGGCAGTCCCAGACGGAAATAGAGAAATACGATGAACTCTCCACTGAAAAT
>Ga0075122_10000446_pt1 | contig 33212 bp, 30 predicted proteins | sample AntAceMetag02UKB_FD_69790 | JGI IMG/M metagenome (GOLD analysis project Ga0075122, IMG submission 69790) | Saline lake microbial communities from Ace Lake, Antarctica - Antarctic Ace Lake Metagenome 02UKB | ecosystem: Environmental > Aquatic > Non-marine Saline and Alkaline > Saline | place...
AAGGCACAACATTTGTATTAGAAAGCAAGAAAGAAGTTGACTGTAGTGATGCAAACTGTCTATTTATTACCAGTCCTGGGAACTATCCTGATGGATGGGATAAACTTGATACTATAAAGTTCTTGGATGATAGTTCGGCATTTGAAATATATGAAAAAACTATTAAATAAAAAGAACATACTTTTTGTTATTTTACTTCTAGCCGCTATGCTGAGATTGTGGAAGTTGGGAAGTATTCCACCTCATCTTACGCCCGACGAAGCTTCATTGGGATATAACGCTTATTCTATTTTAAAAACTGGGAAAGATGAATATGGAAATATTATGCCGATTATCTTTAAATCTTTTGGGGACTTTAAGCCGGGGCTTTATGTTTACTTGACAGTACCTGCTGTTGCTGTTTTAGGCTTAACAGAATTCGCCGTAAGGCTACCCAGTGCTGTGTTTGGTATATTGGCCGTATTTTTGATTTACAATATTGCCTGGCAGTTTTTTAAGGACAAGAAACTTGCACTCGCCTCAAGTTTTTTACTGGCAATTAATCCGTGGCATATTCATTTCTCCAGAGGCGCTTGGGAAATTAATGTTTCCTTAACGCTCACTCTACTTGGGATATATTTCTTTATTAAAGCAATAGAAAAGCAGAAATATTTATTATATTCAGCCTTTTTCTTTGCTATAACACTTATTACATATCAGGGAGCGAAGCTTTCAACAGCCATAGTTTTAGTTATTTTGGGGGTCCTGTATTTCAAAGACGTAATTAAGTTCGAGAAGAAGACATTGGTAACTTCTTTCATAATTGGATTGTTTGTGGTCTTACCGATATTGCTTGGTTTTTTCCAGGGCAAAACTGGAAGGCTTGCAGTTTTTAGTGTTTTCTCATATTCCAGACCTACCGACTATATTCAACAATTTTTAGACCAGGGTGGAGAAAAAATAGGCAGTCTTAGTTATTATTTGTTTCATTCCGAAGGAGTAAATTTCACGAGGGGAATTTTGGGTCGATGGTTTAATCACTATAGCGACAGGTTCCTATTCTTTGAGGGCGATTGGCAAAATCCAAGACATTCAGCTCCATATACGGGCATGTTTATTCTTGCCGATATGGGTTTAGTGATACTTGGATTTATTGCCTTAGCGAGATCTCTGTCTAAGGAATCATTATTTGTCTTTTTGTGGGTACTGCTTGCCCCCCTGCCAGCTGTTTTATCTAGAGATCAGGTTCATGCAGTAAGAAGCTACAATATGTTAATTCCCTTAGTGTTTATGACCTCGCTTGGACTGGTTTTTCTGCTAAATAAGATTAAAAAGCACAAAAAGATAATCTTAGGAGGATTGATAGCAGTATACTTGGCTAATTATGTTTATTTTCTAGACGCATATTTTGTTCATTTATCAAAACATGAATCAATGTATTGGGAATATGGTTACAAACAAATTGTCGAAGCAATAACTCCAATTCAAGCTAACTACGAAATTATTAAGGTGCAACAATCCTATGCTCAGCCATATATCTATTTTCTGTTTTATCAAAAGTACGACCCAGTAAAATATCAGGCGCAGGCAAAACTGAAGGAAAGTGAAGTAGGCGACGTAGGACAAGTAGAGAAGCTGGACAACATATCTTTTGAAGCGATTGATTGGTCAGTTAATCGGGGCGACAAGGGGGTTTTGCTGATTGGTGACACGATAAGAATTCCGGTTGAAGACTCTAGTAACCTGGAGCAGTTTAAAATAATCAACGAGATTAACTATTTGAATGGAAACCCCGCCTTTAGAATAATAGAACCATTATGAAAAGATTTAAAAATATAAACATAAATAAATACAAAAAGATAATCTTATTTGTTGTTATTGTCCTTGCTTTTCTTCTTAGATTTTACCGCTTGGCAGATTATCCGGCCCTTAACGCTGATGAAGCCGCAATTGCATATAATGCATATTCTTTAATTGAAACTGGATTAGATGAACACGGTAATCCCTGGCCGGTTCATTTTCAATCCTTTAATGATTACAAGCCAGGAGGCTATTTTTATCTTGTCTTACCATTCGTTAAACTTTTGGGGCTAACAGAGTGGGCCGTAAGAATACCTGGGGCGCTTTTGGGAGTGGCGACTGTACTGATACTATATTTATTAGTTAAAGAGCTGTTTAAAGACGAAACACTAGCTTTGGTATCGAGTTTATTTCTAGCCATTTCTCCCTGGCACATTCATTTTTCTCGCGGTGGGTGGGAAGTAAATGTTGCCACCTTTTTTATGACTGCTGGTGTCTGGCTGTTTATTAGATCCTTCAAAAAACCGAAATTGCTGATCTTGTCTGCGTTGTTTTTTGTATTTTCTCTCTATACATACCATGCGGCACGTCTCATTGTGCCGTTATTTGTAATCGGCTTGGCAATAATTTACAAAAAAAGGGTTTTGGGAAATATAAAAGGAGTAGTAATTGCTGTACTTATTGGCTTGGTAGTTCTTATACCATTACTAATTGATTTCACTGGGCCGGCGGTTACGTCAAGGGTTGCTGGAGTTGGTCTATTTGCTGATCCGGGACCACTGGCTAGAATTAATGAACTTAGGGGTGAGCATGCTGATTTTCAATCCTTACCCGCAAAGATACTTCACAACAAAGCAGTAAATTATAGTTTGGCCTTTGCAGATAATTTGACCAGACATTCCTGGGGTGAGTTTTTGTTTGTGTCGGGAGACGAGATTCAGAGGAATAAAGTGCCAGAGACAGGACTAATGTATCTTTTTGATATTTTGTTCGTTATTGCTGGTTTGGTTTTTATCACCAGGAAACCAAAAGAATGGTCACCAATTTTGCTATGGCTAGTTATTTCCCCATTTGCAGCGGCTCTAACGTTTCAATCACCTCACGCGCTTCGAGCCCAAAGTATGGCGATCCCTTTGGTAATCATATCGGCTTATGGATTAATATCTCTTTCAAAGTGGCTGCATAAGGTTATTCACAAAAAGGTACTACTTAATTCAATATTTGTAATATTCTTTCTGATTATTTCCTGGCAGTTTGCAAGATACTTGCACATGTATTGGGTCCATATGGCTAAGGAGTATCCATATTCTTCTCAATATGGGTTTAAAGAGCTTGCATCGTATATAAAGGAAGAGGAGGGTAAATACGATGAAGTGATAATTACGACCAGATATGATCAACCCTATATATTGTTACTTTTCTATTTGAAATACCCACCTCAACAGTTTCAAGAAAATCATGTTTTGTCGGGCAGAGACATATATGGCTTTTCAACAGTCGATAATTTTGACAAATATTATTTTAGACCGATAGATTATGATCAGGAGATTCCGAATAGCCCCAATAGTATGATTGTAGGAACAGGAGAAGATATACCTGAACATGCAAACATAGTTAAAACGATATACTTTCCTAATGGGGAACCTGTATTTAAAATTATAGCTAACTAAAATGACCAAACAAAATAAATTATCTGTAGTTCTATCAACTTATAACGAAGAAAAAAATATTGGTGATTGCTTGGAATCAGTAAAAGATATTGCTGACGAGATAGTTGTCGTTGACGGCAGCTCTACTGATAGGACTAGAGAAATTGCCTATAACTTTGGAGCAAGAGTGATAAAAACGTCTAATCCAAGAATTTTTCATATCAATAAACAAAAAGCATTAATAGCTGCAAAGTATGAATGGATATTGCAAATTGATGCTGATGAGAGACTGACTGACGCTTTAGCCAAGGAAATAATAAAGATAATAGAAATGTCTGATAAGGAGATTGAAAAATATCAAAAAACATTTTCTGGAAAGAAACAGAAATTATTTAACAAGCACAAGAGGTTGTTAGATGAAAGAGATGGAGTAAGTGAAAAAGAAAACAAGGGGTATGCTGGATTCTTTTTTCCAAGATTAAATTATTTTCTAGGCAAATATATTAAATATGGTGGAGTATATCCTGATGGAGTAATTAGATTGGTTAAAAACGGCAAAGCATATTTCCCAGCTAAAGATGTTCATGAACAAATGGTAGTAGAAGGAAGAGTGGGTTGGTTGCAAAATGACCTGATTCATATGGCTGACCCCACATTTGAAAGATATCTAAAGAGGAATAGCAAGTATATAGATTTGATTGCAGATGATTTAAAAAGAGACAACGTGGGTAAGAATCCGATCAGGTTCGTTGAATACTATTTTATTAAGTCAATTTGGTGGTTTTTCCTTACTCAAATAAGGCATAAGGGAATATTGGATGGTTTTCAGGGAATCGTTTTTTCCTTTTTTTCAGCATTGAGGTTTCCTAGAGCATATTGGCGATATTTAGTAAAAAGATGATTAAAGTAGCAATAGATTCAGGCCCCTTAACCGGAGGGCATGCAATACGAGGAGTAGGTGCTTATACTGCCTATTTAGTAAAACATTTAAGAAAGATAAAAAGTTTAAAAATTGAAACAGTGGATTTTAAAAAAACAAATCTATCTAAATACGATATTGTTCATTATCCAGATTTTCATCCATTTTTTGTAACCTTACCGTTTGTAAAAAGAGCGATTACTTTTGTAACCATTCATGATCTTATCCCGTTAATTTACCCTAAGCAGTACCCATCAGGTATTAAGGGTAAGTTGAGTTTTAATATTCAAAAAAAGTTAATTAAAAATATTGATGTCGTTATTGCCGTATCGGAAACATCTAAAAAGGATATTGTACGATTACTAAATGTTCCGCAGGAAAAAGTTAGAGTTATTTATGAAGGTCATAAAAAAATATATGGCTTAATCCCCAAAGATGGCAAGATATTAGAAGAGGTGTCAAAAAGATACAAGTTGCCAAGCAAGTTTGTTTTATATGTGGGTGATGTTAACTATAATAAGAACATACTAGGTTTAACTGAAGCTTGTAAAATAGCAAAGGTGCCATTAGTTATCTCTGGGAAACAAGCAGCTAGTGAAGACATTGACAGGAATCACCCAGAAAATAGGGATTTTGTAAAATTTCTTGATAAATATGAAAAAGACCCTGAAGTGCTGAGATTGGGATATGTGCCAGATAAAGATTTAAAAGCAATTTATAATATGGCTACCCTGTATTGCCAGCCTTCTTTTTATGAAGGATTTGGATTACCTGTTTTAGAGGCCTTTGCTTGTGGGACACCAGTATTAATATCAAAAACACAGGCGTTAATAGAGGTTGCTGGTGATGCTGCAGATACAGCTAATCCTAAAAATCCAAAAGACATGGCAAGTAAAATAACAGAGCTGGTTAAGAGTCCAGAAAAGCGAGCATTATTGTCCAGAAAGGGACTAGAAAGAGTGAAGGAGTTTTCATGGGATAAAACTGCTAAGCAAACCGCAAAATTGTACTCCGGAATTTTAGGAAGATGAAAAGAAAAAGTAAAAGATTCATATTGAAATCCTTCATTTTTTGGAGGGTTTCGGTTTTTGCATTTCTATTTTTTGCGCTAGCGACAACTTCTTTGCAGAACAATTTTCTAGGAGGGGGAATGTCGAGCTATCTAAAGCAGCCCTTTTTGTGGGCTTGGGCAAACTTTGATGGAGAACACTATCTTTCAATTGCTTATCAAGGCTATCAATCACTAACTTATTTCTTTTTTCCTGTTTATCCTTTAACAATAGCTTTCGTGGCCAAGTTTTTAGGTAATGGCTTTGAATCACTGGCAATTTCAGGTTTATTGATATCAAATATTAGTTTACTGATTGCTCTAATTGGACTGTGGAAGCTCATAAAGCTTGATTACAAAAGTGAGATTGCGCGTTTAACAATTCTTTTGCTTCTGGCTTTTCCAACTTCCTTTTATCTGGGCAGTGTTTACACAGAAAGCTTATTTTTAGCACTTGTGGTATGGAGCATGTATTTTGCAAGGAAAGGGAAATGGATTGCTGCTGGTATATTGGGCGCATTATTGACAGCCACAAGGGTTGTGGGGCTTGCTATAGTACCCGCTTTATTGGTTGAGGCTTATTTACAGATAAAAGACAAGGAAAAAATAAACTTAATTCAGATAGCGACAGGAATACTGCTATCAGTATTGGGGATTGTTCTATATTTGCTTTATCTAAACAAGGTAACAGGAGACCCTCTTGAATTTATTCACAATGTTGGTATTTTTGGACAACAAAGGTCTTCGAGCCTGGTGTTATTGCCACAGGTGTTTTATCGGTATTTCTATAAAGTATTGCCAAATATTAATTATTCTTATTTGCCAATTGTTTTTACAACATATCTGGAAATTATTACTGCACTTTTGTTTTTGGGAATAACAATAGCTAGCTTCTTCAAGTTACGTTTAAGTTATGCGTTTTATTTAGCTATTGGCTACATCATTCCTACTCTTTCGGGAAGCTTTTCTTCTTTTCACCGATATGTTCTTATATTGTTCCCGGCATTTATCCTGATAGCTGTGTGGTTATCGGAGCAAAATAAGTGGATTAAATATGCGACTTTAATAATTCTAGCGGCTGGACTTCTAATCGCAACTTCTTTATTCACCCGCGGTTTTTGGGTTGCGTAGAAGAAAGAAAGCCCATACAATTGGCATGAACGATGAAAATATTTATTGTTATTCCAGCATATCGAGAGGAGTCAAGGATAGGCGCTGTTATTAAGGATGTTTTGAAATCACAATATCCGATTATTGTTGTTGATGATGGGTCGAAAGATGACACATTCAAAGTTGCCAATAAGTATGAAATTACAGCACTTCGCCACAAAGTAAACTTAGGTAAAGGCGCAGCCATGAAGACAGGAGCTGAGGCGGCGTTTAAAATGGGTGCTGACGCAGTTGTTTTTATGGATTCAGATGGTCAGCATAAAGTAAAAGATCTACCAAATTTTATAGATGCGTTAGAGAAAGACAAATTTGATGTTGTTTTTGGTTCAAGAAACTTAAGTCACGGAGTACCTTTTGTTAGATATATTGGTAATAAAATTGCATCGATACTCATTTCTATATTATTTGGCATATATGTGTCAGATTTGCTTTGTGGTTACCGTGGATTGAGCAAAAAGGGATATAGAAAGACGCGCTGGGAATCTAGGGGCTACGGAGTAGAAACAGAAATGACTGCAAGAACTGCCATTTATGGACTGAAGCATTGCGAGGTGCCTGTGGAGACCGTATACTATGATGAAGTAAAGGGGGTTACTATCTTAGATGCGATAAACATATTATTTGATGTGTTGCGCTGGAGAATACGATTATGATATTAGGATTACAAATTATTGCTATTATATTTGCGCTATTAATGATCTATTTTGCCGTTCTAAATAGGAAAAGGGGAGAAATAGACAAAACAGAAATTATATCTTGGGTAATCATTTGGACGATAACAATATTTGTTGTAATTTTCCCTGATTTATTAAGAACTTATGCAAATAATTTTTTAATAACAAGACTGTTTGATTTAATGGTTGTCGGAGGATTTATATTAGTTATAGCCATGGTTTCTAGAGTATATTTAAGTACAAAAAAAATGGAGAAAAAAATAGAAGATTATGTAAGGAAAGATTCTTTAAACGATGTCAAAAAGAATAATAAATGAAATCTCTTCCAAAAATTTCCATCGTTATACCTTCATATAATAAGGTCGAATATATTCAAGAAACTTTAGAATCGATTGTTTCTCAAAAATATCCAAATTTAGAAGTGATTGTTCAAGATGGAGGCTCTACAGATGGAACTTTAGAAATAATCAAAAAGTATGTAAAAAAATATCCAGAGCAAATTAGTTGGGTTTCGAAAAAAGATAAAGGTCAAGTAGATGCAATAAACAAAGGGATGAGAAAAACAACTGGGGATGTACTTGCTTTTATTAATGCAGATGATGTTTATGAGAAAGGAGCATTAAAAGCGATAGGAGAATATTACAAAAACAACCCGGACACTTTATGGCTAGCTGGAGAGGGGAAAATAATAAATCATTCTGGCCAAGAGATTTCCAAATGGGTTTCAATATATAAGAACTTTTTGCTTAAGAAAAACAACTTAAGAAATCTTTTAATGGTAAATTACTTAGTCCAACCCTCTATTTTTTTAAATAAAAAAGCTTATAACAAATACGGACCATTTATAGGAACTAAAAAATATGTAATGGAATATGATTTATGGTTAAAACTAGGAAAAGTTGAGATGCCAATAATCGTAAATGACTGTTTTTCAGGCTTTAGATTAGCTATGGAAAATATTTCTACAACTCAATTCAAGAGTGTTTTAGCTAAAGATTTTCGTTTAGCTAAAAAATATACCCAAAACCCCATAATATTGTTGCTGCACATAATCAATAATATAGGTAGAATCATAAACGTATTTTTGATAATGAAAACGCGACTATTTATAATAATATCAAAGCAAGATATTTAAGAACACGCTTCAGATAATTATCTCCTTTATTATATTAGTCAATACTTGATACGGATTTTACAGAAATTACTGTATATTGATTTGCAGATTGTTATTTAAAAACGTAGAATCAGTAATATGAAATTAAGCATAATACTTCCGGCAAGGAATGAAGAAAAATTAATTAAATCCGCAGTAGTAGATATATTAACTCAGCTAAAGAAAAAGAAATATTCTTCAGAAATATTAATAATAATTAATGGCTGCACTGATAATACCGAAAAAATTGTTGATAAGCTTTCCAATAAATTCAAAGAAGTTCGAAAATTGAAATCCAGAACAGGTTATGGATACGCCTTAAGAAAGGGTATTCAAAAGGCTAGAGGAAATTTTGTTATTTTCTTTAATGTGGACTTCTATGATTTAAAAATAATCGATCTGGTGGATATAGACCTTTATGGAAAGGATTTGATAGTAGGTTCTAAAAGAACCCCTTGGGCGGAAGATTTAAGACCATTACAAAGAAGAGTTGTATCAACTCTTTTCAATTTTTATCTTAAAGTGATCCATGGTTTTAGAGGAAGTGATACTCATGGAATAAAGATAATGAAGGGAAAAGTGATAGATAAGGTTTTCCCTAAATGCAAGACCACAAATAATATTTTTGATACAGAATTTATTATAATGGCTCAAAGATGCGATTTTAAAATAGCAGATTTCCCAGTCAGGGTTGAGGAAAAGAGAACCCCAAGATTTGGAAGTCGATTATTAAAAACGCCTTTCGATATTTTTGAGCTTTATAGAACATTGCGGAGAAAATAATATGGAAAAAAGCAAAAAAGAACTTTTTTATGATAATTTTGTGGAAGACTGGGAAAAGCGTATAAATAAGGCAGAAACCAACAAAAGACTAAAAATAGTTTTTGAAATGCTACTTTCAGGAACATCACTGAGGGGTAAAAAATTTCTGGATGTTGGTTGCGGCCTGGGATATTTTTCAAAAAAAGCAATCCGAAAAGGAGCCCGAGTAACAGGATTGGATGTTGGAGAAAGAATTATTAAAAGAGCAAGAAAGTTAATGCCAGCCGGGAGATTTCTGGTGGGTGATGCGAAGAGTTTACCTTTTAACGATAATACTTTCGACATAGTTCTTTGTACAAAAGTTATCGAACATGTTGAAAACCCACATAAAGCATTAAATGAACTATTTAGGGTGACGAAAAAAGGTGGGTATGTTGTATTAACTACACCAAATAAAGTTTTTAAGCCGGTTTTTGATTTTCTAAGTTTTATTGGAATTAGGCCATATCATGGCAATGAAAATTGGTTACATATTAATAACCTGAGAAGGTTAATTAGAAAGCACGGGAAAATTGATAGAGAATATTTTTTTAATTTTTTTTATCCAACACCAATCTTAGACGCGCTTGAGAAGTTTGCAAGCCTAAATATATTTATGATTAATCAATCTTATTTGGTGGAAAAAAGATAGCATGTTGATAAATTTAGCCAGAAGAATCTCTAAAATATTCATTAAGAATTTTTCATACATCTTACTATTCTTTTTGATTTTACTTATATATTTTCCTTCGTTCCAACTAAAATTCTCTTTATTGGACGATGGATTAACCATTAAAAATGCACGTATAATTGAGACGTCGATAAAAGAGTTTGATTTCTTAAGGATCGAAGAAGTAGTTTTTGAACCAGAACATGGAAGAGTAAGACCGGTCTATTGGATTAGTCAGTCCCTCATTAGTTGGCTGTCTTTTTATAATTCAACCTCTTCTCACATATTGCGCTTTATTCTTCTTTTAGCAACAATTCTTGCCATAGACAAGATACTCAAGAAAATCGGTGTTACTAGAATATGGATTATAGCTGCACTTTTTATATTTGTATTTAATTTTCAGAATGCTGAAAATTATTTCCGTCTTGGCCCTGTAGAGCCTTTTCTTGCTTTATATTATTCATTGACACTATATTGTATTTTTTTAACTCAAGCCAAAAAAGTAAAGTTTATACAACTGTTATCTATTTTTCTCTTGGGCTTTCTCGGTGTCTTTACTAAAGAAAGCTATTTTTTGGTTGGCTTAGCACTTATTCCAACATTGTTCCTTCTTAGAGTATTCAGTAAGGGAAAAATCGCTCTCTTTAGAAAAACATTATTTTCTATAATTTCCATATCAATTTTGGGGTTTGTTGTTTTTGCGATTAAAAATAGTTACCCTTCGATTGTAGGCTATGCATCACAATATACTTTCTCGATTAATCAGATTATAAACTCTTTCGCAGTATTTAAAAACAATTTATTTTTTTACCATCCCGGAATTCTCCTGCTTACTCTAATCTACTTACTAGTGTTCCTTTACAATATTTTCAAAAGAGGATTTAAGGATATTAGTTATCAGGAAATTTTTTATCTAACAATATGGTTTCAAATAGTTTTTCAATTTTTGGTTCTGCTTCCCTGGCCTTACGCACTTAATCGATATCTATTGCTAGTTAACGTAAATTTAACCATAATATACGGAATAACTTTTTTTAAAGTGGCCGAATTGGGACTTCTTACAATTCGAAGAAAATGGCCAAACTTAAAATTTTCAGAAACTTCATATTCTGCTATTATATTTTTGGTCTTGCTGTTTCCTTTTACAGCAAGAAATATTTTGCCTCTCGCAAATTATCAATTATGGCTAAAGACTGATTCCGAAATTTCTTATTCTTCAATAAAAGCTTTAGCCAATGAAATACCTGAGGGAGAAACTGTTCTTGTGAACTACAAAAAAGGAGATACGAATATTGAAATCTTTTTGGAAACTGGTTGGCATCTTGAAGAATTATATGATCGTAGAGATATTAAATTTGTTTATTTGGATGATTCAAATCTTTGCACTCGTGATGAAAGATATATTTTTGATAGAAAATCGGATCGACTAATTGATCCTAAGGAGTTTGCTGAAGGTTTGAATTATGATATTGTGGCAGAGGGAGCTTCTTTATATGAGCCTCTTAATTACTCTGCCGTAATAAAAAGTTTTTACTATAAGACTAAGGCAGAAAATTGGAGCGATAAGTATCTGTTCGATTGGCAGATTTACCTTCAGAAGCCAGGAACGTGTATAGATAATGACAATAGTTTATGAAAACAAAAATAGACAATAAACAGTTAGAAAAAATAATGCCCATTGGGTTTACCATTGTTTTTCTGAGCGTCAACTTTTTAAGTATAATTCTAGTTATAAGAGCGCTTTTAGTTTTTCCAGAATTGGCAATTTTGAAAAAACTATTTCTAGGTTCGGCAAAACTTCTTTTTCTGCCTGGTAATGTTGTGTATTTCTTTATGGCCATTGTGTTAGCTAAAAAATGGAAAAAAGGGAGATATTTCAAAATACTCATGATCCTTGTAATAATCACCGGACTTTGTATCCTTTCGCTGTCATTATATTTAAATTATTTAGATGCAGCCAACTATTCCAACTTTGTTTATAGTCAGTACAATATATATTTGCCATCCCTACGTTTTTACGCAAATTTTCAGATATTATTTCTTTTTGCTGCTTTTCTCTCTTTCTTGTACCATAAATCTTCAGGAAGTAAGTATGTGAAAATTATTGGCAGAGGATTTTTCAAAGGAGCGGTAATTATTCTTTTGGCAATCATTTTATACAACAACTTTCTTGAATTGCCCAATTTTGTTTATCGCGAACTGGATTTATATAAAGAATATATTTCTATTCCTCAGTCGGAAAGAAATGAGTCACCAGATTTGGGTGATTACTATTTTAGAATAGAATTTGTCCGTGCTAATACTGTAGAAAATTCGGTTGTTATCCATCCAACACAGTCAGTAGCTTTTCCTGATATTGGGAATCAACCTCTCATTAGATACACCCTTTATCCTAGAAAACTAGTTACGCAAAAATTGGAAAATAAATATTTTTCCGAAAATATAAACGATAACGTGCCTACCTATTACATTCTGTCAAAAGGAGTAGACAATGATAGTGTTATTTATTTCCCAGAACATTCTTTAAAAACAGAGAGCATCACAGTTCTTTTTAAAGATGGACAAATTAAGAATTACAGCGATGTTGATTATTCGTTAGAATTTGTTAAAAGTTTGGGAGATTTTGAGATAGGAGTTCTAAGAAGCAAATGATAATACTATTGCCTTTAACATATCTTATTTTACTAGTTTGGCTGAAGTCTTCGTTTAAAAAAATCGAATTTATAGAGCTATTGGCGTCTACAAATTTATTTTTTCTTGGTTTAGCCGGTCTACTCCCCTTTATTTTGAGAGAGTACGCAAATATTGATTATAAATACTCCATTTTTGAGATTATGATTGTGGCTCTTGTTTTACTTATCATCGAATTATTTGTAAAAAAGAAGCTTAAATTTTTTAAAATTCATAAATTGATAAATTTAACTAAGAAACCCAATGCTCCTGTTGTATTTTTGATAATACTTGGGGCAATTCTTTTTTTGCGAGGTTTATATTTGCCACTTCAAGGGTGGGACGCTGTCTCTATGTATGATTCAAGAGCCAGAATGTTTTTATCAGGTCTTTCACTAAGAGATACTAAAACTTTATCGGATTACGATGATTTCAATCCTAATTATTATTTTAGTTATCCACCAATGACCTCTACAATTCACACCGTTATATATTCTACCAGTGCATCACGAGTGATGTGGGTATATGCACTTTTTTATATGAGCTTTATTTATTATCTTTATTTGATATTAAAGAAATTAAGAACAAATCGCTTATTAAAGATTTTATTATTTGTTGCGGTTGCTTTTAATCCACTTATAGTTGGGCAGATAAATATAGCTTATACAAATTTGCCCATGATAGCCTTCCAAACTGGATCTTTATATTATTTAATGAAGTACATTGAGAATAGGGACAGTAAACTTTTAATAACTTCAGCTATATTTCTTTCCTTTTCGAATTGGACAAGAAGCCTAGAGCCAATCTTCATCGGTTTTATATTGGCGGCCATGTATGCAATCTATATCAACAAAAAACTACCTATATTTAGAAAAATAATGCTTTTAGCAATCTATGCAGGTTTTTCACTGTTAACTAGGGTTGGTTGGACATACTATGTGAGAACGTTTGCTGGCTCAATGGGAGGCACAGATCCTTCCTTTTATGTTCTTATTTCAAAATTAATAGAATCAATATATCTTGGCAATATTATTGTAGTAGCATTTTTTGTTTTTTCTTCTTTGGCGCCAATTCTTCCTTATATTTCACTTATGGGAATCAGCTTGATAGGAAGAGGACTAAACACCAAAAGCAGGTTATCTCCGACAGAGATTGTTTTGATAATAATATTTACAACAATGACAATATTAATGTTGGGTGGAACATTATATTTTTCAGTCACTTTTTACTGGTGGGATAAAATAGGCGGATCTCTTTTAAGAAGCAATCTATTATTTATTCCTCTTATTTCAATATTCGCCGGGGTTGTCTTCAACAATTTGAAAGGACGCAATGTCAAGGGAAAATAAACAAAATAATTATTATTTGTCACCAATGAGGGTAAAACATCCTTGGTGGTCAAGATTTGTTGATGGATTTATGAAAAATTACTCCAGAGAAGAAGTTGCCGCTAATTTTTTTTTATCAGGCGGAAAATGCCTAGATTTAGGTTGTGGAGATGGAGAGTTAATAAATAAGTATCTTGCTGAACGCTACAGGAAGCTTGTAGGTATAGATATTTCACCCAGTCTTATAAAAGAAGCTAATCAAAGAGCTAAAGATAATAGTAAGTTTTATATTTCCGACATAGAAATATTTTTAAATAAAATGATTAAGAAGAAAATAACTTTCAGCGATGTGTATATGCTTGCTATTTTAGAGCATGTTTTTTGGCCCCACGATGTTCTTAATAAAGTTTCAGCGATAATTAAAAGGGGAGGCAGAATATGTATCGAGGTGCCAAATATTGCTTGGCTCCCATATCGTTTAAGAATGGTTTTTGGGCATTTTCCCAAAACAGCACCGACATCTGATGTTATACCCGGAGTTTACGACGAACATATTCGCTTTTATACAATTGCTAGTTTGGACAAGTTGATGTCGCGCGCAGGGTTTGTAAGAGAAAGATTGTCATGTGCGGGGCGACTGCCCTTTGCCAAATCCTTATTACCAAGTCTTTTATCTCCAGATATCGTTGTTGTTTATAAAAAGATATAAGTTTGGGAATTAACCTATTTTATTATCTGAAGTTTAGAAATTAAAAAATTGTTTTTAGTAATCGAGTTGTTGTATATTGTACTAGTGGTTATGTTGTTTTTAAGTTTTATTAACGACATCAATTATTTATACACATAGCGACAGAAGATATGGAGAAAATATTTATTTCAGGAGGAGCTGGTTTTATAGGTAGCAATTTGGCTAGGTTATATCTAGGAAAGGGTAGTCATGTTGTTGTTTATGATAATCTTTCAAGGCCGAATTCAGAAAAAAACCTTCAGTGGCTAAGGGCCTGCAAAAAAGGAAAACTTGAGTTTATCAAGGGGGATATCCGTGAATTGAGAACTATAAAGAGGTACATTAAGGATTGCTCCTTAGTTTTTCATGAAGCTGCTCAAGTTGCAGTTACAAAATCTCTTGAGGCCCCAATAGAAGATTTTGAGATAAACGCTACCGGCACGTTATACATGCTTGAAGCAATTAGGCAAGTTTCTCCAAACAGTATTTTTATTTACGCTTCCACCAACAAAGTTTATGGATCTCTAGAAGATGTTGATTGTGTAGAATTGAAGACAAGGTATAAGTTTAATAACAGAAAGTATAATAAGGGCATTAGCGAGGAAAGGAACTTAGACTTTCATTCGCCTTATGGATGCTCAAAAGGAGCTGGTGACCAGTATGTAAGAGACTATGCGAGAGTGTATGGATTAAAGACTATTGTATTTAGACAGTCATGCATTTACGGACAAAGACAATTTGGGAGCGAAGATCAAGGATGGGTTATTCACTTCGTAAGGCATGCCTTAGAAGGTAAACCTATTACTATTTATGGAGATGGAAAACAAGTAAGAGATTTGTTGTACATAGAAGATTTACTTAATGCTTATCAGTTGGCAATTAAAAAAATTAGAAAATCTCAAGGGGAAGTATTTAATATTGGAGGAGGGATTGAGAATGCGTTCTCTTTGATAGAATTGATTGAGGTTTTGGGGAAATTACTGGGAAAAGACATTAAACATAGTTTTTCTGACTGGAGAGAGGGTGACCAGAAGATATATATTTCAGACAATTCAAAGCTGGAGGAGAAGTTGGGCTGGAAGTCTAAAATTGATAAGTCAAAGGGAGTGGAATTCCTAATTGAATGGGCGAAAACGATTTAGCAGCAAATGCAAGAAAAAAGAATTGGTATAAATACTTTGTTTTTAATACCTGGAAAGGTTGGCGGGACTGAAATATTTTTAAGAAATTTGGTCGAGGAATTAGGGAAGCTAGATACAAGAGAAAGCTACTATATATTCACAAATAAAGAAAACGACAATTTATTTGATCAACTGCCGAGAAACTTTGTTAAAATCTTATGCCCAGTAAGCGCGTCAAATAAACCAGCAAGGATTCTGTGGGAACAATTGATTCTTCCGATACAGTGTCTCTTTTTGAGAATAGACTTACTTCACTCGCCAGGATATATTGCCCCGATTATAACCCATTGTCTCAAAATTACGACTGTCTTTGATTTAAATTATCATTTTCACCCTGAAGATATAAACAGATTTCAACTAGTTATATATAAAATATTAATTCCATTAGTAGTGAGAACATCAGATGGAATTATAGTACATAGTAAAAAGTCAAAGAACGATATGGTTAACGTATTGAAGACTAAAAGGAGCAAAATTTTTGTAGTATATCCTGGTATAAAGGATATATTTAGGAAGAAATTTACTAAAAGAGAGATTGACAATGTAATTACAAAACACAGAGCCATAAAACCGTATATATTATCAAACGCTGTTAGCCACCCTCACAAAAATTTACCCTCGTTAATTCTCGCCTATTCAAGGTTAATAAACGATGGAGCAATTAGCCACAATTTAGTTCTTCTTGGTTTCGCGGGCAAAGATCAATCCAGACTTGAGGATATCGTAAAAGAACATGGATTACAAAAAAAAGTAATATTTACTGGTTGGGTTGATCCCGATAAAGTTCCATATTTTTATCAGGGTGCTGATTTATTTGTTTTCCCATCTCTTTATGAAGGATTTGGCCTTCCAAGCATAGAGGCAATGGCTTCGAAAGTTCCTTTAGTAGCATCAAATTGTTCTTGTATTCCTGAGGTGGTTGGCAACGGAGGTGTGTTGGTTAATACAAAAGACATCTCAGAACTTGCTAAGGCAATGAGGAGCGTGTTGAAAAATCAAAAACTAAAGGACAAAATTGTGACAGAGGGAACGAAAAGAGCTGAGGATTTCAAATGGTTTAAAATGGCAGAAGAAACCAGAATATTATATTTAAGATTATTGAATATTAAAGATGAAAAAGTTAAATAAAACAGTTATAAGTTTTGTGCTAATTATCTTGGCAAGCTTAACCATAATTTCCTTATATTGGTTGAGGGAAGCCGGTGGTTATTTGCGGTTTTCAGACGCTGCAAAATTTGCAGATATTGCTAGAAATTTGGTGAGTGGGGAGGGATATCGAGCAAATTTTATTTTTTTTGCCCCAAATGTTTTAATAAAAGAACTCCCAGCTTATGTTTTTTATATTCCTCCGTTAATGCCACTTTTTATTGCTGGCAGTTTTCTTCTATTTGGAATAACTGACTTTTCGGTAATTATTACTTCTGGAGTGTTATATGTTTTGTTGGTTTATGCGGTCTTTTTGCTAGGGAGAAAGCTTTTCGGAAGGTTAGTTGGTGTTCTTTCTGGAATGGCCGTTGCGTCTAGTTCAGCCTTTTTAGATTATGCTACCTCGGGAGCTTCTGAAGTTTTGCTTGCCTTTGAGATTGTTTTGGCTTTTTATCTTTTTACTCTAAGAAAAAAATGGGCCGATGTAGTTGCATTTTTGATATTGGTGACGATGTATTTTACGCGCCCTCAGGCTTTTATTTATATTGCAGGTGGAATCTTATATTGGCTGCTTTTGCGATTCAAGATCAGCAAATCGTTACGTTATTTTATCGGGGTATTAGTTCTTGGTTTTTTCATTGATCGTTTGGTGCTGGCTCCCCTTTCGGGAAATTTTTTCTTATATTCAATATTAACAAGAGGTGCAAATGCTATTTCTCAGGTTCCTGTGAGCGAAGCAGTATCAGGCCAATTAAGAGGGAAGGTTGTTGTTGGTACAACTATTGTTGATGTATTCAAAAAAACTTTTTATAATCTTTATAATTTTTATAAACTTCTTCCACAAATTGCCTCACCCTATATGTGGGGATTATTTATTATTGGTCTTTTCAGGTGGGGGAAGAATAGAATTGAAAACTCTCTAAAATTGGCTACACTTTTTATGGTAATTATTACGTTTCTAGTTACAGCACTAACCATTCCTTTTTTTCGTTATCTTCATCCTGTTATTCCTTTTGTTTATCTTTTTGCAACAGCAACAATTATCTGGATAGTTCGCGAAATGATCAATGGACAATGGGCCAGGATTAAACCGCGGTCCATTGTTATGAAAATTAGAAAAGAACCACTAATTGTTGGAATTTCTAGTTTTCTAGTTTTCTTATTCGTTATTGGTCAGATGTTCGGTACAATATTATTGGACTCAAGATTTAAAGCGGACAGAACAAATGAAGGAAAACCTCCTGTTTACGTTAGCCTCTCGTGGATATTGAAGGAAAATACTAATTCTGAAGACATTGTAATTACTAATTTAGACACATGGGGAAGTTGGTACGGAGAAAGAAAAACGGTTTGGTTTCCTTTAGAGCCCAATCAGCTAATTCCACCCGAAGGACAAGAAAATCCGTTTGATGCAATATATCTAACGAGCTATTTGATGGACGATGAGAATTATTATATGGGGGATGAATGGAGGCAGGTTTTTTATAACCCAAAAAATCCAGAGAATGAATTTATTGCAGAAAACTATGAATTAAAAGAAATGTTTGAAATCGATGCCGAGAATGTGTATGAAAGGCAAAATGTTCGAGCGGTGCTACTTACAAGGAAAAACTGATGGATATTAATAAACAATGAAACAGTCAAAAGTGTTTAAAGATTGGTGGCGCATGGTTGATAATCAAAGGTATTACATATTTATCTTACCCTTACTTCTTTTTATTGCGATAGCTACGTATTTTATTATTGCGACAAGCTTCAGTGTTCGTTATTGGGCCGATGATTTTTGTGCTGCTGTCGTACATAACAAATACGGTTTGTGGGGTGCTCAGAAGTTTTGGTGGATGACTTGGTCGGGGCGTTTTTCTTATAACTTCATGCTGCATGTGTTTACAGCTTTCGGAGAATGGATCATAAGAATTCTCCCTTTGTTGATATATTCAGCTTTAATTTTAAGCATCGTTCCAGTTTTTATAAATATTTTGACTCGTCAACGGCACAAAATACAAAAAAGTGTAATGTTGGCAAGTTTTTTTATTATAATAATCCTTATTAACGCCCCAAACATTGTTCAGTCATTTTATTGGCAAACTGGAGCTTTGGTTTACTCAATGCCTCTTATTTTTTTTAACCTCTTTTTAACCTTAACGTATTTGTTATATAAGAAGTCCAATAAAAAAACAATGGCTTACAGTCATGTTTTGGTGCCTTTCTTGTTAACTTTTATAGGAGGTGGTTTTGTTGAAACTTTCGCCATCGCTCAATCCGTGATAATTGCCTTGATGATTATTTGCAGCTTTATAATAAAATTTCCCAACAGAGAGAAAATAAGAAAGATCTTGTTTTTCGGACTAGCTGGTTCGGTTGCGAGTTTAGTTGCAATGTCATTGTCTCCAGGTATACGTGCGAGGCAAATGACATTTTCTGAAAGGGGTAGTGTTATTTTTACACTTCGCTCAACCCTTCTAGGGGCAAAGTGGTACCTGCAAAGGTTTTTAAGTATTAAGACATCAATTTATTCATTTGTTGTTTTGTTTTCCATTACCTACTTCCTCGTTTCAGAGTATTTTAGGAACACGAAGAAAAAGATAGGAATAAAAACAAGAGACTTATTAACTATTTCAATTTTTTCAATATTTTCAGCTATTTTAACTACAACGGCAGTTTTTGGAATCAGTTATTACGCAATGGCCTATTTGCCGCCAGAAAGAGCTTTGTTTATTGTGGTCTATTTTATTTTTGTGGCCTTTGTGGTTTTTTCAGTCTGCGTGTCATTCGGAATAAATATTATGTGGAGAAAAATACAGAAACAACTGAATAATATTAATATTGTTTTGTTTATATTCTTTATGGTTTTACTATTTTCTTCTTTTTGCTCCCATTGGAGTGTTTTAAAATATCGCATGGAGGATTACGCCTTTAAATGGGACATTCAAGAGAAAGAGATACGCAAACAAATAAGAGAAGGAGAAGATGTTGTTATCGGATATGTAAAGCCAGTTGGGGACATAGACGGGTTTATTGAAAATGAGGGGTGGGTAAGTTCGTGTGCCTCAGGGTATTATCAGGTTGACGAAATCAGGGTAGTTGAGTAAGTAGTGATTTAAGGCTACAATTTCAATAGTGAGAAGACATTACGAGAGGGTAAAAACACTAGCTACTTCCGCAACCGCGAGAGATACCTATGTTCTATTCATTGGGAATTTAGCATCGGCCTTTTTTAGTTTTTTGTTTACTCTTTTGCTTGCAAGAGGCCTTTCGGTTTCAGATTTTGGTATATATTCCGCTGCTATAAATTTGGTTACAATTATTGCTTCTTTGTCTGATCTTGGGATCTCGTCTGGATTAATAAGCTTTATCGCAGAAGCTTCCCGAAAGGGAGATATTTTGAAAGCCCAAAGATATATGAAGGCATCGCTAGTTATAAGACTAGTGGTTCTTTCTTTTTTGGTTCTAATTACTATTGTTTTCGCTCCATATGTATCTGCAAATTTCTTAGCAACCGGGGACGCAACCGTGGCATATTGGGTTGGAGGATTATCCTTTGCGTTTCTTTTTTGGGCATTGTTTCCCTCTATACTCCAAGCCCAAAAGCGCTTTTTACAATCAGTGGTAGTTGATTTGTCTTTGGCTGGCGGTAGGCTTTTATTGGTTTTCATCTTTTTTGTTTTGGGTGGGCTTACTTTAACCAAAGTATTTGTTTCGTTTACGTTAAGCATGTTCTTTGTTGTCTTGGCTGGTTTTGCTTTTTTGGGAACAGCCTTTCTGTTTGTTAAAGTCAAGAAAGATATTTATTCCAAATTGCTTCGTTTCTCAGGGTGGCTAGGAGTGAACAAGGTGGTTTCGTCAGTATCTGGGCGATTGGATGTTCAAATGATGGCGGCCATGGCTGGGGCTACGTTAACAGGTTTTTATTCCATTTCTTCGAGGTTGGCAATGTTTATTGTGTTGCTCACATCAAGTTTTTCGGCTGTTTTGGCTCCTCGACTAGCATCTTTTGGTAACAAAGAAAGTGAAAAGACATATATCAAAAAAGCTTCTCTAGTATTAATTCCAATAATTGTAGGCATAATTGTTTGGATAATTATTGCCGAACCATTTATCACTATTTTATTCGGACAAAAATATTTGCCAGCGGTACCAGTTTTTAAGGCTTTGGCCGCCTCAATGATACCGTTTATATTAACCGCACCAGCAGTTCCAGCAATTATTTATGCCATGAAAAAACCTGTTTATATTGGGGCTTTTTCCTTTTTTCAAATTGCCGCTATTTTCTTGATAAACTATTTGCTTATTCCCAAAATCGGTGCTTTTGCGCCAACAGTTGCCTTTGGGGTTGTTAACACAATATTAGCGATATACGTTTGGGTAATTGTTATTAATTATTACAGGAAAAGATAATGAAAAAAATTTGGGCAAACACACTAGTGCAAAACGAAGAAAGATATCTTTGGTATGCGGTGACTAGCGTTATTGATTACATAGACAAGATTCTTATTTGGGATACGGGCAGTACTGATAAAACAGTTGAGATAATAATGAAACTTCAAAAGAAATATCCCAAGAAAGTTGAGTTTAAGGAAATAGGCGAGGTTGATATCGATAAGTTTACCTCCGTAAGACAGCAAATGCTCGATGAAACAAAAGCAGACTGGGTACTGATTCTTGATGGAGATGAAGTGTGGTGGGATGACTCAATAAAGGAAGTAACAGAGACTATCCAAGAGTTAGGAGATAATCTAGAGACGATTGTTACTTCTTACTACAATGTTGTAGGAGATATCTATCACTATCAAGAAAAGAAGGCAGGTAAATATAAAATTGATGGAAAAACGGGGCACTTGACTATACGGGTCATGAACAGAAAAATTCCAGGACTACATTTAGAAAACCCCCATGGGACACAAGGCTTTTTCGACGACAAAGAAAAACTGATACAAGAGAGAAGTCAAGACAAAAGAAAGCACATAGATGCACCGTTTATGCATTTTACTCACATGATTAGGTCTTCGAATCTGGAAAACGACTTGAATGTGCCAAAAAGGAAAATTAAACGAAAAATAGAAATAGGAAATAAATTTCCGCTAGATTTTCACTACCCAGAAGCCTTTTTTAAACCTAGGCCAAGAATTATTCCTTCACCATGGAGTAAAATGAATAGAAGCTATTTCTTAAAGGCCATTGTTTATACGCCTTTGAGAAAAATAAAAAGAAGAATCATCCATGGCAAAACTGGCTACTAAAAAAGACAAGATAACAAAAAAGGGGCTCCTGATTGTTTTTTTAATGTTTCATATATTTCTTCTTATTAGTTTGAAATTCACAGCCTGGCCAGAAATGACTCTTTGGCCATATCTAATTACAAAAGGATGGTTGCCATACAAAGATATAGCCATTGCTCACACACCACTACTATTAGTGGATCTAACAATTCTATATAAGATCTTTGGAGTAGGACTGTCGCAGTTAAAGATATATACATGGCTACTTATTCTTTTGACAGATTCTCTGCTTTATTGGGTGGTCAAAGAAATTTGGAACAAAAAAATAGCTCTGTGCTCTCTTCTTTTTTATATTCCTCTACAGCTTTTTTACGAAGGTAATGGGTTATGGTTTGATCTAGCTTTAGCTCCGATTGCTCTTATTATTTATTACTTAATTAAGAAAAAAGACTATGTGTGGGCAGGTATATTTTGGGCATTGGCTTTCTTAACCAAACAAACAGCTATTTATTTCTTGATTCCAATCAGCATTGTCTTTATCAAAGGGCTGACAATACAAAAGATTGGGAAATTATTTAAAACATCAAAAAAGTTTATATTAGGCGCAATTAGCGCTTTTGTGATAAGCATTGTTATTATTTGGGCTTTGGGATTCTTGAAAGAATTTTATTATTGGGCGTTTAAATTCGGAGTTGGAGTACTACCTGCCGCTCAAGGACAGATCAACTTTCCTTCATTGAGGCAGCTTGCTGTTTCTTTTTTGCCCTTCTCTATTGTTCCCCTTATTTTCTTTATTAAAAAGACAAAAGAGCCCTTTTTATTATCGGTATGGATTTTAGCGGGAATATTGGGTGCTTTCCCTCGGTGGGAACTATTTCATTTTCAGCCAGCCTTGCCTTTTTTAGCTATCGCTGGGGGACTAGTAGTAGCGCAAACTAAGCAATTAAAGCCATTTTTTAAAGCATTATTGATTGGTTATGTTGTTTTGGTTGCCATTCTTTTCTCAAAATTTTATGCGAGAGAGTGGGGGAGAGAAGAACGTTTTTATGAGCCAGAAATTAAGCAAATAGTTTCATATATTGAGGCAAACACTGAACAAAATGACAAAATATATGTTCTAAACGCCTGGGATAGCATTTACGCTTTATCGAACACACTACCTGCTAGTAGACCATGGATTCCACACCTATCTTGGTACATGAAGCTTCTAGGCATTCAGGAAGATATTGTCTCGGACATAGACATTGTGCGACCCAAACTAATAGTGCAGGGGAAATATGGAGAAACAGGGCTAGGTGCATATAAACCAGACCTCATAGATGAATTTATTAGAAACAATTATAAAATTAGTGAAAGTATAGGAAAATATTATATTCTAAAACAAAAATAGTGAAAAAAATCCTTATAATATTGGCTGCGTGGTTTGTGCTACTTTTTCTGGTTAATAAAATATCTTCGAATTTAATTCCAGATAGAACAAGCTATGAGATTTCTCATGAGTTAAGTGTTCCTGGTCGTTTTTATATTCTTCCATGGTTGAATTTTGATGGGAGAAATTACTTGGATATTGCAGATAGGGGGTATTTTCAGAAAGGTGAGTATAATTTGAAAGCTTTTTTTCCAGCTTACCCGTTATTAATAAGGGTGTTGTCTTTGAACACATTGTTAAATCCAGTATTTGTTGGGCTTCTGATTTCTTATTTATGTTTTGTTTTTGGCATAATTCTTTTTTACAGATTAATTCTAAAGAAAGAAAATAAAGACGTGGCATTAAAATCTGTGATATCGTTGCTTGTTTTTCCGACATCTTTTTTCTTTTTAGCCTATTACACGGAAAGTCTATTTTTTCTATTTATGATTTTGTTTTTTTCCTTTATGCACAAGAAGGCTTTTCTAAAATCAGCCATATTTGCGGCATTATTATCTGCCACAAGAGTTGTGGGCATAATATTTACACCTCTTTTATTTTGTCAGGCGTGGAAATATTATAAAGAAAAGAACGGTAGGAAATTTCCTATAAGTGTATTGATTGCTCCTTCGGGGTTTATAATATATTTTATATATGATTGGATTACTGGTGGTAATCCTTTCGGTATTATTTCTGCCCAGTCGGCTTGGGATAGATCCTTAAGTATTGGATCGCCTATTTTTGCAATTAGTAACGGTTTAAGAAAAATTGTTGTTGGTCCTCAAGTTTATTATGATAGCCCCTTTGTATATCCGGTGATAATCTTTGAGTTTTTTGTATTAATTCTTATAGTTATTTTTTTGGTTTTTTCTTTCAATAAAATAAAGAAGTCATATTGGCTATATTCTTTATGGAGCCTAGTGTTAATACTTTTTGGAGGGTTATTGTCTGCGTTGCCTCGCTACGCTCTTTTAATTTTTCCGCTGCATATTTATATTGCGAAATATTTCTCGAATAAAATGTATTTTGTCTATATAATAATTTCTTGTCTTTTAATGTTAGTAGTAAGTACTCTATTCTTAAGAGGATACTGGATAGGATAAATGAAAATAGTATTTTTAAATATTTATCAAAACACTGTTAATCGGGGAGCTGAGACTTTTGTTTCCGAATTGTCAAAAAGGCTACAGAATAATCACGATGTCGGGGTTCTTTTGGGACAGAAGCCGTTGCCAAAAAGATGGCCAGTTGTGTGGCGTTTTTTTATTGATCCGCAAAGTTTATTGATAGCTGGATTTACTCTTAGAAACTTATCTAAGATTTGGAAAGATAAGCCAGATGTTGTTGTCCCTCTTAATGGTGGCTGGCAGCCAGCTTTCATACGTATTATAACTTGGCTTTATGGTGGGAAAATGGTTATTGCTGGGCAATCTGGTATGGGATGGGATGATAGGAACAATCTTTGGAGCTTTCCTAACTATTTCATTACTCTCTCTTCCAAAGCCTTAAGTTGGGCGAAGAGATCAAACCCTTTTGTTAAATCGAAATATATACCAAATGGCGTAGATTTGAAAAATTTTAAACCCGTCGGCTCAAAATATATAACAGATCTCAAGGGACCCATTGTTCTTTGTGTGGGTGCACTTACTCCATCAAAAAGAATTGATTTGACTATTAAGGCTGTTGCAAAACTTAAAAACACAAGCCTTTTAGTTGTTGGAGACGGAGAGATGAAGAGCGAATTAAAAGATTTGGGAAGAAAATTATTAGGAGAACGGTTTAAATTAATAAAGACTTCTTTTGAAAAAATGCCTGAAATTTATCGGGCAGCTGATATTTTTACTTTGGTACCAGAAAAATCAGAGGCTTTTGGAATTGTATATGTTGAAGCAATGGCAAGCAATCTTCCAGTTGTGGCCGTTGATGATGCTCAAAGAAAAGAAATAGTAAATAATGCTGGTATGTTTATTGATCCAACAAACATTGAAAAATATTCAGAGACACTTAAGATGTCACTCAAGAAAAAATGGGGAGATGCTCCAAGAAAGCAAGCCGAATTGTTTGACTGGGACAAAATCACTAAAAAATATGAAAATACATTTATTAGCTTAATTAAGAAATGAAAAAAATATCTGTAGTTATCCCGGTATATAACGAAGAGAGTATGATCGCAGATTGCTTATCTTTTTTGGACAAGCAATCTCACTCTAATTTCGAGACAATTATTGTTGACGATGGTTCAACAGATAAGACCTCTTTATTAATAAAAGAATATGAGCCCAAAAATTACAAACTGATTTTTGTTAAACAAAACCACAGAGGACCAGGAGCAGGAAGAAACTTGGGATCAAAAAGGGCAACCGGTGAAATTCTTGTTTTTGTAGATGCGGACATGACTTACGACAAGGATTTTTTAAAGAAATTAACAAAACCAATTGATACAGAAAAGGAAAAGGGGACCTTTAGCAAAGAAGAGTATGTATCGAACTGGGAAAATGTATGGGCCCGATGTTGGAATATTAATGAGGGTTGGGAAAACAAGCGACGCCACCCTGCAAATTATCCAAACAAACAAAAGGTATTTAGGGCTATCCTAAAGAGTGAATTTGATAGAGTGGGTGGTTTTGATCCAGGCGGATATACCGATGATTATAGTCTAAGTGAAAAGTTGGGCTATGAAGCTATGGCTACAAGTGGTGCCAGGTTTTATCATAGTAATCCGAGTTCTCTGTCTGAGGTTTTTAAGCAGGCTAAGTGGGTAGGCAAGAGAAAGTATAAATTTGGATATTTAGGCTATTTTGTTGCCCTTCTGAGAGCATCATTACCTGTTTCTTTGATTGTTGGCTTATTTAAGTCGTTGATTAATTTTCAACCAGCTTTTTTGATGTTTAAGTTAACATACGATTTGGGAATATTTATGGGTGTTTTAGGTTATATTTTTTTAAAAAGACAGTCAAAATAAATGTTTAAAATACTTCACAAATACAGGTATTTATTGTCGATTCTTTTTCTGGCCTTAGTACTTAGAGTGGTCGTCATAAATCAATCGTTTTGGTTGGACGAGGCAATAGGAGCATTAGTTGTTAAGGGGCAAAACGCTGTAGAAATTGTTACTCAGTTTCCAAAAGGTGATAATCATCCACCTCTTTACTATTTAGCACTAGAGGGTTGGAGTAATATATTTGGGTATTCAGAGATAGCCCTTAGAAGCTTGTCCGTGTTGTTTGGAGTTTTGACGGTCTATTTTACATTTCTAATAGCAAAAATAATTTTAAAAAGAAAAAATACTTTTTATCCCTTGTTTTCGGCGCTTTTATTAGCTAGTTCTCCTTTTCATATTTATTATTCTCAAGAGGCAAGGATGTATATCATGGCTGGGCTTTTTGCCACAATGTCTATTTATTATTTTTTGCAAACTTTCGATACAAAGGTAAAACATAAATATTCTTGGCTGCTTTTTTCATTATCAATCACGGCTTTGGTATTTACAGATTATGTTCCCGTGTTCTTGTTGCCACTGTTTTGGGTTTACGCCGTGATTAAAAAGCAAAAAAAGGATTGGTGGAAAAAATTTGTCCTTTCGCATTTGTTACTGTTTGTAGCAGGAGTGATATGGGCTCCAATATTTTTATTTCAACTCGAACGTGGGGCTTGGTTAATGGAAACGTTACCGGCTTGGGGTAAGCTGGCTGGAGGAGCAACTCCAAAGCAGGCCTTGTTAGTTTGGGCTAAGTTTATTCTGGGAAGAATCTCTTTTAGAAACAAACCTTTTTACTATGGCCTAATAGGCATTTCTTCATTGCCATTTCTCTACTCTCTTAAAAATGCTTTTAAAGAAAAAGATAAAATGCTTCTTATTTGGGGTTGGCTGGTATTGCCCTTATCGCTTGCTTTCTTGGGCTCGTTTATTTTTCCGGCATTTATATATTTCCGCTTTTTATATGTAATTCCGGCTCTTTATTTGCTTGTCGCGCAAGGAGTCGATTTAATTACAGACAGAAAAATACGTATTTTAGTGGGGGCGCTTATTCTCGTAGTAAATATTTTTGGATGGTTTGTTTATATAGATGAACCCTATCAACAAAGGGAGCAGTGGCGACAAGCTGTCTCTTTTATTGAAAGCAGGGCTCAAAAAGGCAGTGAGGTAGTTGTTTTTGAAAATCCTCAACCGTTTGCTCCTTATATGTGGTACGAAAAAGGATTAATTGATGCGTATGGGGTTACAGACTCAATCTCTGCAAACGAGGCCGAAACTAAAGAAAAAACGTTGATAGCCATTAGTGATCGGCAGGGTATATATTATTTTGAATATTTGCATGATTTAGCTGATCCAGGCGGGATTGTAGTGAATACAATTCAGAGCGAGGGATTTAAAAAAGGTGAAATCTTTGATTTTATTGGCATCGGACAGGTAACATATTGGATAAAGTAATAATGAAAATTGGAATAGACATATCACAAATTATTTATGGGACTGGTGTCTCAAAATATACAAAAAATCTTATTGAGGAACTCTTGGCGATAGATAAAGACAATCACTACATGCTTTTTGGAGGATCATTAAGAAGAAAAGAAGAGTTAAATACATTTATGGTGAGTCTTAAGGGTAACGTTGATGGCAAAACATACCCCTTATCTCCAACAATGGCAGATATTCTCTGGAATAGGCTTCATATATTAAAGATGGAAAAATTAATCGGTGATTTAGATGTTTTTCATTCTTCTGATTGGACGCAACCCCCCAGTAGTGCTTTTAAGGTAACAACTGTTCATGATTTGGTACCCTTGCGTTTTCCTCAGTATTCTCACCCTAGGACCGTATCTGTTCACAAAGCAAAATTGAAGCATGTTAAAAACGAAATTGATGTGGTTATTGTTCCGTCTGAGGCAACCAGAGATGACCTAATATCAGCCGGAATTTCTAAAGACAAGATTAGAGTAATCCCAGAGGCTACGGATTTCATTTTTAAGCCTGCTAAGAAGAAAGACATAGAGATGCTTAAAAAAGAGCATAGAATTCGTGGGGGCTATCTCCTAGCCGTAGGGGTCGGTCCTAGAAAGAACACAGAAAGAATTATCGAGGCATATGAGAAAGTTAGGGCTGGTCGAGATTTAAAATTAATTATCTTGGGTCACCCATATAAAAAGATTGAACAAAAAAGGGGAGTGATTTTTACTGGTCATGTCAAAACAGAAAAAATGCCAACATATTATTCTGGAGCAGAGGCCTTAGTTTATCCAACAATATATGAAGGCTTTGGACTGCCTGTTTTGGAGGCATTTTCTTGTAAAACTCCGGTGGTAACCTCAAATATTTCAAGTCTTCCTGAGGTTGCAGGAGACGCCGCTGAATTAGTTGATCCTTTTAGTGTCGATTCAATCACTGGGGGAATTAAAGAAGCATTAAGTCACCAAAAGGGATTAATCGATAAAGGACTAAAGCGATCGAAGGAGTTTTCTTGGCGAAAAACAGCCCAAATGACACTAGATGTATACAGAGAGGCTAAAAATTAATTATGTTAATAGGAATAGACGGAAACGAAGCAAACATTGAAAAAAGAGTTGGTGTAAATCAGTATGCTTTTGAATTGTTGAAAAACATACATAAACTACAGGAGGAATGGAAAAATAAGCATAAGGTCATAGTTTATTTGAGTTCCAGTCCCCAAAAAGACCTCCCAAAGGAAAATGCTCAATGGAAATACAAAGTTATACTGGGGCAAAAACTTTGGGTGATAACAAAAATGATGCCTAGGCTGCTTTTTGACAAAGAAAAACCCGATGTTTTTTTTACACCAAGTCACTACATTCCGCCTCTTTCTACTGTTCCACGAGTATGTACGATTCATGACCTCGGTTACCTCAAATTTTCGGGACAATTTAAGAGATTTGACTTTTGGCAGTTGAAATACTGGACTGCTATCTCGCTTTTTGTATCAAAAGCTATCATTGCGGTATCAAATAGTACAAAGCGCGACATTGTACGACACTATCCTTTTGTTTCAAATAAAATTAAAGTTACCCAGCACGGATACGACAAGGCACGATTCAACACTCATATTAACAATAAAGATGTGCGACGTGTCAAAAACAAGTACTCTATAGTTGGTGACTATGTACTCTTTATTAGCACCCTCAAGCCTAGCAAGAACATAGAGGGTCTCTTGGGGGCTTGGAAACTTGTTCTTAATGATTATCCCCAACATCAACTGGTAATTGCTGGAAAAAAGGGTTGGTTGTATGAATCAATTTTTAAAAAGGTCAAAAAACTGAAACTGGAAGACAAGGTCGTTTTTACGGATTTTATTTTGGAAGAAGAGAAGCCTGCTTTAATTTACGGAGCCAAAACATTCGTATTGCCTTCTTTTTGGGAGGGTTTTGGGATGGACGCCCTAACATCAATGGCCTGTGGAACCCCTGTCGTTGTGTCTAATATAGAAGCTTTAAGAGAGGTGACCGGCAAAGCGGGTGTTTTTGTCGACCCCTACAAGATAAAAGATATTGCTAGGGGAATTAAAGATGTTTTTTCTATGGACAAGAATAATTATCAGGATGTGGTTAACAAAGGGTTGATTCAGGCAGAGAAATTCTCATGGGAGGATACTGCTCGAAAGACAATAAAGCTTTTAGAACAACAAAGTTCTGTTTAGGTGGTCAGGTAGGCTCATGTGATGTTATAATTCCCATACAATGTCTATTCTTCGTAACCGGATGGGTCAAAAGTTAATGTTGACTCAGGCGTTCCCCAAAATAATAAGCAGGATTGGTAGCTATTTTCTTGATTTCAAACTAATGCTATTGCGCTGGGCAGGATATATTCCGTTTCATTCATGTCGAAAGTGTATTTACAGGTTGGCTGGTATGAAGATAGGTAGGGGCTCAAAAATACACATGTGGGCAAACTTTTTTCAGCCTAAAAACATAAAAATAGGCGAGGGTTCGATTATTGGCGATCACATATTTTTAGATGGTCGATCTAAACTAACGATAGGAAATCAGGTTGATATTGCCTCAGAAGTTTTAATTTATAATTCAGAACATGACGTAGAGGCTGAAGACTTCTCGGCAAGAGAAGAGCCAGTAGAGATAGGTGACTACGTATTTATTGGACCAAGGGCAATCATATTGCCAGGGGTAACAATCGGCAAAGGTGCAATAGTGGCTGCTGGAGCTGTTGTTTCTAGTAATGTGCCCGATTTTACAATAGTGGGTGGGGTGCCAGCCAAGATAATAGGAGAACGAAAAAACAAGAGTCTGAAATACAAGCTAGGGAGAGCTAGGCTTTTTCAATAACCTTTGATGAAAAAGATAACGACGATATTATTTATTTTTATTAGTATTTTTTTTATTACCTATCTTTTGTTACCGAATCCTTTTTTTCCTGAACCTCCTTTAGACGCGCTTCAATCTAATGAACCAGCTGATTCTGAAGATGTTATGCGGAGGGCCTATTTTACAAACTACAATCGCGAGGAAGTAATGGAGCATTATGTAAGCGAATTTAAAAAACCTGTCACATTGGGTTTGCACATTCCATCATACAGATTGAATTATCCTCCCGAGGAAGCAAATGTAATCATCAGAGATCGAACAAGAAGTACTTTTTTAGAAGAGATTGTTCACCCACTTAGAGAATCAGTTTATGTTAATGGTTTTAAGCCTACTTCAGAAAAAGATGCAATCTTTATAGAAGGTAAAGAGTGGAATCAAAAGATAACCGTCAGACTAGTTTCAAGCGCGAGTTTAATTCGGGTTGTGATTGCTCTGGTCACGCTTTTGTTAGTAGTCATATTGACTAGCGAGTGGGGTACGTCAATTAAAGGTATTTTTAATCAAAGGAAAAAACAATAATGGACTTATCGATAATAATAGTTAATTTTAATACAAAAAAGATTTTGGGTGAGTGTCTTGAATCGATTATCAAAACAACTAAGAAAATAAAGTACGAAATCATAGTTGTTGACAACGATTCTAAGGACGGAAGTCTTGTTTTATTAAAGAAGCTTGCCCAAAAACATCCGGTACGCATAATTGTAAACAAAAAAAATGCGGGTTTTGGAATAGCCAACAATCAAGGAGCAAAAATCGCAAAAGGTAAATACATACTTTTTATTAATTCAGACACGCTGGTAAAGAAAAATGTTTTAGGTGAAATGGTTTTGTGGTCTGAAGATAATCCCAAGGTGGGTGTTTCGACTTGCGCTTTGAAAAATTCTGACAATAGTTTGCAGGGAACTGGAGGCTATTTCCCAGATTTGTTCAAGGTATTTGCTTGGATGTTTTTTCTAGAAAACATTCCATTAGTAGACCGAATTATAAAACCCTTTCACCCAATGCATCCGCAATCGACAATATATAAAGGGGAGGGGTTCTTTAAGAAGGCTCACCAGAGAGACTGGGTCACTGGTGCCTTTTTGTTAACCAGGAAGGATATTTTTGATAAGGCTGGAGGTTTTGATGTAGATTACTTTATGTATACGGAAGAAGTTGATCTCTGTTGGAGAATTAAAAAAGATGGGTGGCAGGTGTGGTTTTTACCTAAGTGGAGCATTATTCACCTCGGGGGTGCTAGTTCTACTTTTGAATATCCAATTATTTCTGAATTTAACGGATTGAAGCTATTCTATAGTAAGAATAAACCCGCTTGGCAAACGTCTTTGCTCAGGATATTTTTAAAAGGAGGCGCAGCAATTAGAATTGTGCTTTATTGTTTATTAAAAGGGAAGGAGGCAGCTAAAACATATGCAAAAGCTTTCAAAGCGGCTTGACGAGATTACAAAATACTTAGTTGCCACAATACTGCTGGCAATTCCCTTGTATCCCAAATTTCCTTTATTAAGAATCCCTGGTACATATGTGTCGATTAGACTTGAAGATTTTCTTTTAGCAATTGCCTTATTAGTACTTGCTGCTCAAATTCTGCCTGAACTTTCTAAGTTTGTTAAAGATAAAGTTAATAAGGCAATATTTATATTTTTATTGGTTGGACTAATTTCTCTTGCTTCTGCGTTCTTCGTAACGAAAACAGCCCAAGTATACCTGGGTATATTACATTGGTTGCGTCGGGTAGAATATTTTATTCCCTTTTTTCTGGGCATCATTGTTATTAGAAAAGACAGAAAAAACCTAGGGTTTTTCTTAAAGGTACTAATGGTATCAATTTTAATAGCATTCTTTTACGGCTTTAGCCAAAGACATTTTAATTGGCCAATTATAGTGACCCAAAATGAAGAATACGCAAAGGGCGTTGCCTTGAGGTATGTTTCCGGTGGACATATTAACGCAACATTCGCAGGTCATTATGATTTAGCTACGTTTCTTATTTTGTTATTGCCAATTTATTTACCCTTATTGCTACTGGTCAAGGATATTCGGATCAAAACGGCCTCGTTAGCCGTTCTTCTGTCTGGTTTGTGGTTACTGTCTTTTTCAGGATCAAGAATATCTGCGGCATCGTACCTTGTTGCTTCGACTTTGTCGTTACTTTTAATTAAAAAATATAAAATTATTCCCGTCATGATTCTTATAAGTATTTTGTTTTTTGGTTTGTCTTCTAATTTGACATCTAGATATCAACGCCTGATTGACGTAGGTAAGGAAAAAATCGAGGAAGTTAATAAGAAACTATTATTTGAAACACAAGAGGGGGTAGTCCTTGCTGTTGAAGATC
>Ga0075122_10000448_pt1 | contig 33174 bp, 33 predicted proteins | sample AntAceMetag02UKB_FD_69790 | JGI IMG/M metagenome (GOLD analysis project Ga0075122, IMG submission 69790) | Saline lake microbial communities from Ace Lake, Antarctica - Antarctic Ace Lake Metagenome 02UKB | ecosystem: Environmental > Aquatic > Non-marine Saline and Alkaline > Saline | place...
CAGCCTTAATTGTCTAATAATCTCTTCTGGGAAATCAAAACGAACCTCGTAAGCGGTGCCGGTAGTGGTTTCTTTAGAAGCGAAAGCGATTGATTTTACCGAAGTTTCATAACTCTCGTCCGGATAAGCGTCGAGAAGAACAATCGCTTTTTGATTAACGCTAACTTTATTAATATCTTCTTCGTCTAAATTCGCTTCGAAATAGAGGGAATTAGGATCAACTATCTGAAAAATGTCGGTTACCAAGACATTGACATTGGGACTTTTAACATCCATTCGAGTAATAATTCCTTCAAACGGGGCGTAGAGACGAGAGAGCTTGACGGCTAAATCTTTAGATTCAACGTCGATGACCGTGTTGTCGAGAGTGTACTGGTTATTAGCCAAAAGTCGCTTGATTTCGTCATTGGTATCCAAAGCAAGATCGTTTTGGTCGTCCTCTTTGATTTGGTCAAAATCATTTCGTTGATTAGAATAGAGATTAAGATATTTTTGCAAATCTTTTTTTAGTTGCCTTTGATCAAGTGAAGCAATTGTTTGCCATTTTTTGACCGTATCACCTTCTTTAATCGGCAAGTAGGTGAGGAGACCGCCGACGGCAAAGTGAAGATTGACTTGGCGATAAGCGACCACTTCTCCGGAAAGCTCAATCAAATCAACAATAGTCATTCTTTGAGGGGCAATAATCTCAATGCCGTTCTTTTTGCCAAAGATATTTGAGTAGGCTAAATAGCTTCCAATCCCCACCAAGGCAACAACAAGAATGATTCTTGGCCAGAGAGGGATCTTTTTATAGAGAGAAAAGATTTTTTTGAACATGATTTCGAGGTCTCATTATATCAGACGGATCAGAATTCTTCGCACCTGAGTCGGTAGAAACCTTGAGGATGATCACAAGAAGGACACTTTGGCGGTGCTTCTTTGCCAAGATGGACATAGCCGCATTCCAAGCAAGCCCATTCAACTTCTTTGTCTTTTTTAAAGAGAGTGTTTTTCTCCAATTGGTCGAGCAGTTTCTGGTATCTTTCTTCATGATGGGCTTCAGCTTTGGCGATTGAACGAAGTCGAGCGGCTATTTCAGGTAAATTTTCTTGTTGAGCTATTTCAGCAAACTCCGGGTACATCGTTGTGTGTTCGTGGTTTTCACCGGCAATGGCGGCTTTCAAGTTTTGTTTTGTCTCTCCCAGGGTAGTGGTAACAGAAGCGGAATCAACCTTGATCTCTGAAGAATCCTGACTAGATTGCTTTTCTTTCAACTGATTAATTAACTTAAACAGCCAGGTGGCGTGTTCCTTTTCCTGATCGGCGGTAAGTTGGAAAATCTGAGCAATTTGCTCAAAACCCTCTTTGGAAGCAATTTTAGCGTAGAAAAGATAGCGATTTCTCGCCTGGGATTCGCCGATAAAAGCAGTTGCCAAATTTTTAATTGTTTTTTCCATGTCCTAAAACAGATTATATCACAATTTTTGGAGCTGACGCTGGGGATTGAACCCAGGACCTCGTTCTTACCAAGAACGTGCTCTACCAACTGAGCTACGTCAGCCTACGGTGCTGGAGGTAGGACTTGCACCTACGAAGCCTTGCGGCGCTGGTTTTACAGACCAGTGCGATTGCTACTCCGCCACTCCAGCCCAAAATTGCAGTCTCTATTTTACTAAAAGAGGAGTGAGTTAACAAGCGAATGGATTCCACTCCAGGAGTGAAAATACGGAGAGCTTGCCAAGAGCAGTTTGAACTGATTACAATTGGAAAGATTCATGAAAGCCTTGATTATTATTCTTTTGGCTCTATTAATAGCGGGAGGAATCATTTTCTCATTTTTTTACCAAACAGAAAAACAGTTTCTAAATCCATTAAGCGAGGGTCGGACCAAATCGATCGATAAAGACAGACAAGAGAAAGACCTCTTTCTTAGTAAATATACTTTTACCAATTTGGCAGCTAGGGAATTGGAATCAAGTGAGGTTATCTTGGAAAGAGTTATGGTTGAAGAAGAAGAATATACTTCTTATCTTTTTTCTTACCAGACAGAAGGCAAGAAAGTAACGGGGATGTTAAATTTGCCTAAAAATCAGGTTGGAAAATTACCGGTGGTGATCATGCTGCGGGGATATGCCGACGACAGTATTTATTTTACTGGCTTGGGTACTCGTAAAGCGGCCGGGGAGTTGGCCAAAGCGGGTTTTATCACTTTTGCTCCCGATTTCTTGGGATTTGGCGGTTCAGATACGCCTGTGGCCGACATTTTGGAAGCACGTTTCCAACGACCATTAACTGTTCTTTCTCTCTTAGAAGCCGTAGAAACCTTCCCGCTGGCCAGTTCTCAAAATTTATTTTTGTGGGGACATAGCAACGGCGGCCAAATTGCTCTTTCAGTTCTGGAAATTACCCAGAGAGATCTTCCGACAGTTTTGTGGGCACCGGTGACCAGTGGCTTCCCGGAGTGTGTACTATATTATATGGGAGAACTGGACGACCAAGGAATAAAGGTCAAAAAAGCGATTGATCAATTTGTCAAAGATTACCAGGGAGAAGATTTCTCGGTTGACAGTCATTATGAGCTGATTAATGCTTCGATTCAGGTTCATCAGGGTCTATGGGATCCTTTGATTCCTGAAGAGTGGACTCAAGACTTTTTAAAACAAATGGAAAATTTGGATAAAAGAGTAGAATATTTCGAGTATCCCAAAGCCGATCATAATCTAGTGCCTGATTGGGATGAAGTAATGGAAAGAAGCCTAAGTTTTTTCTCTCGCCATCTTCGTTGACGCCAAGCCGACAATCAGAAAGAAGTAAAACCAATGAACAAGACTGTAGGTGTTAAAAAATCCGTAGCCGATGAAGGCAAGTAAAGAGAGGCAGTAAAAATGACTATCTTTATCTTTTGTCAACAAGCGTTTACTGACGATAAAAAGAAGAGCAAGAAAAAGAAGGAGGCCGACAACCCCGGAAACAAGAGCCATATCGAGGAATAAATTATGGGTTCGATCGACTGTTTTAACCCATTGGGCCTCTTCGGTTCCAAAAACGACTCCGTCACCGAGGGCGCTTTTAAAGTTATCTAAACCATAACCAGTAAGAGGTCTTTTGACGATTGCCTGAATGGCTTTCTGCCAGACGGGTAATCTAGTTTCTTGGATTTTCTTACCAAAAAGAGGAAATAAAAGGATTAGAGGTAAAAGAAAAAAAAGAAGAATAATCCTTCTCTTGCTTTTTTTGAAAAGCCAGAAAAGCCCAATAACCAGTAAAGCGAGGATTCCTCCTTGGGAAAAAGTGAGAAGAATAGTTAAGATGGAAAAGAAACTGGTAGCCAGAAAAAATGTTTTCTGCTTGGAATTCTTCGCTTGAGAAAAACCGAGCAGAACAAAAGGAAGAGAAATGGCCAAAAAACCAGCGAGAAAATTGGGTTGGCCAAAAGTGCCGACAATTCGACCGTTGTAGTTGATGATTGTTTGGTCAAGGAAATTAAGACGGACGAATTGACTCAGAGCCAGTAAACTTTCCCCTAAAGCAGAAAAACTGACGAGGAAGCCCAAAGTGTTTTTGTTGAGGGAAATGCTTTTGTTGGCAAGCAGAAAGACCAAGGCGGTTCCGTGGAGCCAAAAAAGCAATCCTTGCCGTCGCCAAATACTGCCGTTGAAAGAATTATGGGGGTCAAAGCCCAAAGCGGAACTGAAGCTAAACCAGAGAAAGAGTGAGAGAAGAAAGAGAAAGGGAAGAAAAGAGCTCGTCAACAAAGGCTTTCCTTTTAATTTTTTCTTTTCCAAAAAGAGACGGAGAGCGAAAAGGAGCCAAATGGCTTTGACGGTAGTTTGAAAAAAGAATACCTTAGGTAATTCCCAGCCCAGAGAGCCTTGAGAGGGGAAAAAAATAAAAGGAAGAAAGAGAATCAGAGAGGCGAAGAGAAAGTTGATGATTTTTTTGATCATTTCGAAAGTTGACACGATTATCAATTGTTCACTATTATATATGGAGACAGAAAGTTTGCGATGGCAACAAAAGAACCCACAGAGCTCAATTTTAAAGATTTGCCTTTTCTTACTCTGATTGGTGGCTTTCTTCTTCTGGTGATTACCTCGACAATGATTTTTTCTGATAATTGGCAATCTTTTTTCCCTTCTCGAACTCCGGAAATCTACGAAGAAGCCCCGTCTTCCTACCCAGTTGAACAGATTTGCACTAACGGTGGTGGGACGTGGAGTGGCTTTCCTGATGGTTGTGCTGATTCATGCCAGAAAGCGCGCGACCCCTTTGGCACTATGTGTACGGCCGTGATGACTAGCGGTTGTGATTGTGGCCCAGAATTTTGTTGGGACAAAGAAACACAAGCTTGTGAAAATAATTTGGCTGAAAATCTACCCGACCTAGATGTTCTTTATATTGAGAGACTACCTCGTTATGATTTTGATGCTTCTAAGAAATGGCCTGGTTCTGGAGAAGTAGTTACATTTAAGGCTCATATTAAAAATAACGGCAACGGTCCAACCGGAAGCTTTTCTTTGAAGTGGACAGTTGATGGTCAGATAGTTTCTTTAGGAACAAGCGAGTCGCTAGATCCGGGAGAGGAAACTACGACACCTTATTCATGGCCATGGGGTCATGCGCTTTCTTCCGATAAGAGAATTCAAGGAAGTCACTCCGTTGAATTTGTGGTTGATTTTGAGGATGAGATAGGAGAAATTTCTGAAAACAATAATGGTATTAAAGATCTTACTCAGAGTTTGGCGGTGGGCCTTTGGGTCGAACAAAGTGTTTATGATTTTTTTAATCAGAACCAATATCAATATTGTCAAGATAAAGTCTGTGCTGGTTCTAATTCTTGGGAGGATTGGGCTCAAAGACAAATAAGGGAATGGAACAAATTGTTTGAGAACTCGCATTACTCTTCAGCTCCGGATGGAGTTTTAGACAGAGTGAGATTGGATAAAATACTTGTTGTTCCTGATTGCACTTTGCCGTTAAACGGTGGAATTGCGGATAATCATCCAGATAAAAACGACAAAACGGTTGATTTGATGTGGGGCTTCACCAGTGCCAAGGTTGGTGTTATTGCTTGTCCAAGGGATGAGGCTGATGGAAACAAAAACCTTTATTTTAATTATCCTGAACATCAAAATATTGAGTGGCCGTTGATGCATGAATTAAGCCATGCTAGATATTTGGTCGATACTTGGGGTTTTAACGTTAAGGGAGAAGGTGTTTTAGTGAGAGATGACGGAGGAAGCCTTATTGCTGGTACGAGCTTGTTGCCCTATATTCAGTGGGACATTGTGTATTTGAACAAAGATCAAAAAATTATGGGAGCTGGAGATAGTGATACTGGATACGGTGAACATTCGACAGGGGCCTTGAACCGAGTGAGAGGTTTTAGGGCGAGAAAAGGAAATTATAACTCCCCAGCGGTTATCGGTGAGTATCTTAATGATTTACCTTTCGAAAACAAATTCCAATTTTTAAACAAAATCGGTGAACCTTTGAACGAAGCAAAAATTTCTGTTTACCAAGCCAGCTCTAAAAATGAATGGTACGGTAAGGTTTTTGATAATGTTGTAGACATTGAAAAAATTACCGATCAAAATGGAACAATAGTTTTGCCAAGAAATCCTTTTGGCGGTTTACAAGTAGTTCACAACTATGGTTCTGCTAATGGGATTCTTCTTTTTAAAATTGAGTATCAAGATCAAGTGAGTTATCGTTTTCAGGAGGTGTCTGATTTGAATCTTGCCTATTGGAGCGGACAGATTGAAACTGTCACTTTTGAGATTGCTACGGAAATGGAGCCTGGAACTCCAATCCCAACTCCAACTCCCGAGGCTGGAGTAATAGATATCATTGTCAGATTTGCCGGAGTAACTTCTCGACCGACAAATGATGCCGATCAAACAGTTAAGGTTTGGGGAGAAAGTTTAGACGGAAGCATTGTTTTAGCCGCAAAAGCCTTGCCTTTGTCGATCACTTTCTCGGTTAATGATCAGGGTCTTTACATCGGAACGCTCAATTTAACTTCTGTCCAATTAGACAAGCATTATCGTTTAGTGATTAAAGGCCCTCGTCATTTAGGGAGAGAGTTTGTTGATGTGGTCTTAAGTGAAGGAGGCTTGGATTTGACGACTTCCGGAGAATTATTGCCCGGAGATCTAAATCAAGATGGCTTAGTTAATTCGGTTGACGTTGGGATTGTCAACGAGAATACCGGACCCAATGTTAATCCGAATGGTGATCTTAATTACGATAATTACACCAAGGCAGCTGACAAAGTGCTTATTCTTGACACCTTGTCGGTTCGTTATGATCCGGAATAAGGTTTAGCTATTGACAGACCCTTTTTAACTGTCTATATTTTTAACCAAGCATGTCTAAGCAGTCTGCCAAGTTGGATTTTCAAGATTTACCCTTCCTGAAATTAGTCGTCGGTTTTCTTCTTTTGGTTTTAACTTCAACGATTGTGGCGAGCGGTTCATTGATCGGCCCAAGCCCTCGGGTGGAAAAAGAACCGGAAATTTTTGAGGTATCAGGAGGAACCAGGGTGGGCTTGCTTAAATATCAGTGTACTCAAAACTATGGTTGTAGTGATAACTGTGATCTGTGTTTTAGGCGCTCCGACACGATTGCTCTGAACCAGTTTACCGATCCGGCTACTTATGATTTAGTGGGAGGTGGGCGTTATCGTTATCCTCTCGAGGGTGAACCCGGTTGTGTTTCGTCCGGTTTATTGGGTTATGTTTATCAAGAGGCCGGTGAGGGTCTGGTTCCTTTGAAGATTTTTCAAAATATGACTATCAATCGGAACAATTCTCGGATGTTCACTGATGCCGCTCGGGTTAATTCTGCTTATGACATAGGAAAAGGGACGGTGGCTTATATTCATGAGCCCAACAATGTAGCTAAGGGAAAAACTATTAGTGTTTCTTCGGGTACGGGAGCAGATAATCTAGTTGATGGTAATCACGAAGCTGGTTCGGCTCAGTGGGTTAGTGACCATGGATTTACTCATTGGATCGAGATTGATTTAGAAGAAGAGAAAGAGATCAACGAAATTTATCTCTATATGGGTAATGGGAGTGATTACAGTAGTACACTTTCTTCTTTTTCGATGAGTCGTTGTACTCAACAAGACGTTGATGATGATCTCTGTGATCCAGAAGATCACGCGACGGGCTGGAGGACAATTGTTAGTAGAACTAATAATACGGAAGGCGTGATTCGTTTCAGATTTGATCCGATGATGGCGAGAAAAATCTATTTTTACAGCAACACTGCTGGGGCTCAACCCCGGTTTTATGAAATTGAAGCTTTTGAAGTGCCAAGTGAAGGATTGATTCCTCTCTATTCCTCGCAAAAATACGAAGTATTACCCAGGGTTCATTATCGGTATGGTCGAGATGGTCAGGGTGAATGTTGCCAGTATGACTACTATGTCACTTACAAACCATTTATGGGTAAAATTTCCACAAGTGCTACTGAGGCGGCAAGTGGTGGGTACTCTGATGTCGTTCTTTTGGGTTATCTGGAAACTCAAGATTACACCCCGCCTGGAGAGCCAGTTCTTGATGCTCCTGCCAATCTTTCCGCCACTGACGGCGATTACGCTGATAAAGTCGAGATAACTTGGGATGCAGTCACTGATGCCGACGACTACAAAGTTTACCGGGCCGATTCTGTTGACGGAACGAAGGCAGAGATAGTCTCTCAAGCAGGAACGACTTATGAAGATGACACTGTCACTCAAGGAACAACTTACTACTACTGGACTAAAGCCTGTGATGCTGACGGCTGCAGTGATTTTAGTGCCTCTGATTCTGGTTACAGCCAAGAAGGAGTTGAATGTGAGAGCGATAGCGATTGCCCCATTTTAACTACTCCCGGTTGGAGCGAATGTAATTATGTAGAATGTGTAGATGATAGTTGCTTGTACAATAAAAAAAGTGATGGTGTTCAATGTGATACTCTCGAGGGTGAGACGGGTCAATGTCAAGTGGGCCAATGTGTTGTTGAGGGTGAGACGGGTGAAGTGAATATCACCGTTAAATTTGCCGGAGTCACTTCTCGACCAACCAATGATGCCGATCAAACAGTTAAGGTTTGGGGAGAAAGTTTAGACGGAAGTGTTGTTTTAGCCACAAAAGCTTCGCCTTTGTCGGTCACTTTCTCGGTTGACGATCAGGGTCTTTACGCTGGAACGCTCAATTTAACTTCTGCCCAACTAGACAAGCATTATCGTTTAGTGATCAAAGGACCGCGCCATTTAGGGGAGGAGTTTGCTGATGTGGTTCTCGACAGTAGTGGCTTGGTCTTGACGGGAGCCGATCAGGAATTATTGCCCGGGGATTTAAACCAAGACGGACTAGTGAATTCGGTTGACGTTGGAATTGTCAACGAGAATACCGGACCCAATGTTAATCCGAATGGTGATCTTAATTACGATAATTACACCAAGGCGACTGACAAAACTTTAATTCTGCAGACGTTATCTGTTAGACAGGACCCTCGGTAAGATGAGAAAGAAAATTTTTAAGCTATCCATTATTGCCGCCCTTTTTTTGTTTGTTCTTTCGGTTTTGCCGAGACAGGTCTGGGCGGCCAATTTTGCTCTTGATCCCTCTAGTAAGCAAATTAACAAAGGGGATCAAATAAGCATTCAGATCAACCTGGATACTGTCAGTAAAAAGGTTAATGCTGCTGAGGCACTTTTGAATTTTAATGATTCAGTCTTAGGATTTAAAGGGGCCAGTTTCACCGGCCTTTTCCCTTTTAATACTCACAACCTTGTTGCCAATTCGGTTTTTATTTCTTCAAGTGAAGATGACGGTACCTCTTATTATCAAGGCAGCAGTCATTGGGCAACTTTGACTTTTGAAGCCAAAAATACCGGTGAGTCAAAGCTTCAATTCACCCAGCAGAGTGGCATCTACGAGATTGGTACGAGGGAAAACATTTTAAGTTTCGGCAATGTCCCTGTTGCTACAATTACAGTTGTTGATTCGGATTCAGGTGGTGGAGATGACGACGGTGGTGGAGGTGGAAGTGGAGAGCCCGGTCAACCGCCAGTTTGTGAGGCTTCTTCGCCCGGTAATCCTGGCAATCTGCGAGCAGTGAAAGGGCCAAAGGTGGGTCAAGTGGCTCTGACTTGGGATAATGCTAATGGGGCGACTCATTATTCGGTTTTGTTTGGAATTCAGGCAGGTAATTATATTTATGGAGCGGCTAACATTGGTAATACCAATCAATTTGTGGTCAGCTCTTTAACTCCTGGTCGACTTTACTACTTTTCTATCCTGGCTTGGAACGGTTGCGCTTCCAGTGGTTATTCGAATGAAGCCAGCGCCCGAGGCTATTACGTTGCTACCGGTGGTTCTAACGCGACCCCAACACCCGTGCCAACAGGGGTAGAAGAAGAACCTCCAGAAGGATTTCAGCCAATTTCTCAAGTTTTACCTGGTGTTGACGAGGATCTGTCCGCCATTGCTGCCAGTCCAACCCCAACTCCGGCTTATGAACCTGAAGTGGTCCCTGAAGATGGCGGTGGCGGTTTGGGAGGCTGGATCAAGGGTAATTTAACCTACATCCTTGGTGGACTAGCGGGTTTGATCTTTATCATTGCCTTATTGGTTCTTCTTCTACCAAGTTCTTCTGATGAAGATGATTGGCAGCCGCCAACTGATCCTGAAGGTGATCTGCCCCTAGAGGATAACACTTCGTCTGAAGGGGGAAACAAACCTCCTGAGAGCGCTAATGAACCGCCTTCTGACAAACCACCCGTGATGCCACCACCGCCACCTTTGCCGACGGAATAACTTTCAATATTGCACCTCGAGCCTGCATGGGGTAAAATAGCCTTCATGAGTCGGATCTCACCCAAAAAGAAATCTAAGAGAATCAAGATTAAACAAAACAAGAAAGCCAAGCTGGCTAAGCTACGTCAAAAGTATATTCAGGCGAGTGGCAAGTCAGAAAAAGAAACCATTTGGCAAAAAGCGATGAAGCTGTCTCCTTTTTTGACAAGAGAAGAATTTGAAAAACCCGCTAGTCAATAATTGTCTACTTAATCAATTTCAACCAGACCATAAAGCCCTTGAGGCTTAATAAGGGGAAAACTTTCAGGATTTGCTGTCTTGTCGGTGAGACGGCTTGGCTTTTTCTAGCCAGCCAATACTTAATTTGATAGATTTTGTCTTCACCCGAAGGAGTAAAATTAATTTTTAGTTCTTTGGTCTCTCCCGGTTCAATCGTTGGCAAGAGACCTAGGTGTAAATCAAGTTGAGGAGTAGTTTCAATTCTCACTTCGAAACCGTCCTCGGGGCTAATAATTGATTGACCTTGATTAGTTATCTTCAAACTTAAATTGTAGGTGGTTTTAGCGACTAACTGATTGGGGAATCGATTCAAGATTTCAACTTGGTGTTTTTGTTTTGGTTCGCCAGTAGTTTTAGTCAAGGCCTGAACAGTGTAGTAGTGAGGTTGGAAAGTAGTGGCTCCCAAAACTTGCCAGGAAAAATCAGCGAATGGTTCACCTTGGTAGTTAAGAAGGAAAGGGATGATGGCGACAATCTGAGGGTCATCCCAAACAGTTTTAAAAGCAGTTTGATAATGACTGACTAAAGTGTCGGTACTTATTCCTCGTTGATTCCAACCCGTTTCGGTAATAAAAACAGGCAATTGTCTGTTTAGTCCTAGGTTTTCTAAAAGGTTTAATTCCCAGAGATAGGTCTTGACCGTTCCTCGGCCAGAGTCGTTGGGAGAGCCTTTAAAATCGGGCTGGGGATAGGAATGAGAAGTCCAGCCGTCGAGGTAATCAAAAAAGTCGGGTTGAGCATTGGTCATTTGGCTAAGAAAGGTAACTTCATCTAAAGTGGAGCCTGGATGATTGCTGGCAGAAGCATCTAAGCCAGCGGGAAGAATGAAGAAATCTCGGCTTTTTTCCTTTAGCTTGGAGGCATATTCTTTGAAGATGGCGCCATATTCAGCCGGGTTAATTTCTTGACCCCATTCTTTAGCATGATTGGGTTCATTAAAAATAACTACGTAGCGGTTTTGAGTTGGCCAGGGAAGTTGATCGAGGAAGTTGGCCCAGGATTCGGCTTGTTCAAGTTCCGGTTTCTGCCAATAATCTCCTTGAGCTTGAGTTGCCAGTCTAATAATAGGGATGAGCTTGAGCCGGTTTGTTTTCTTAAAGATTTCTTGCCAGTAACCAACATTTTGTTCATCTTGGCGGATTACCAAGGCGACATAACCCCATTTTCCGCCGGAACTGTTAACCAGCTGGGCGGCGTTGCCCAAATCTACTTCTGAAACAATATGGATGCCAAAACGATTGTTGGGCACGCTGATTGGATCATAAATTCCCTTTGCTTGACGATTGGCCAATAATAGGAATAAGCTCAGACAGAATAAAACCAAGAGTTTTTTCATTGGACTCCTATTTTATCAGGAAGAAGAAAGTTGTCTAGTTGCGAAGAAAACATGTCTTTATAATTGTTTGGAGCTGGGGGTGGGATTCGAACCCACGACCTATTGTTTACAAAACAATTGCTCTAACCAACTGAGCTACCCCAGCACACCCTTAATTATACTATAGCGAGAGAAAGAATGGTAAACTGGGAAGGCGAATGGATAAAAAAGAAGAGAAGGCTCTAATTAAGGGGGTTTTGAGAAGAGACAAGTCGGCCTTATCGGAATTTAAAAACAATCTCTATCCCAAGGTGTTTGGTTTCGTTGCTCAGAAAATTGATGACAGTCGGGATGTGGAAGAAGTAGCTCAAGATACTTTAATGGATGCGATTATCTGCTTGCCTCGATTTTCTTTCAAAAGCTCGCTTTCTACTTGGGTAATTGGAATTACCCGTCATAATGTGGCTGACTTTTATCGGAAAAAGAAGATTAAGACAGTCGTTTTTTCCTTTTTGCCCAGCTTGGAAAAGATTGCCAGTCAAGCCTTGAGCCCGGAGACGGCTCTGGATGAAGTGGAATTAAAGAGACGAGTTTTGAAAACTTTAATTGGTCTTTCCGAGGGATATCGCCACGTTTTACGACTAAAGTATGTAGAAGGTCTTAAGGTCAAACAAATTGCTTTGCTTGACCAAAAGTCTGCTAAAGCGGTGGAAATGAAACTGAGGCGGGCTCGAATTGCTTTTAGGCGTGCTTGGATGAATGAAATCTCAATTAACCAAACTAACCAACTTAATTTTGAGGGAGACCTATCTCTTCTGGCGAAACATTTTGGGGTTGATTTGGCACCCCTATTTGACTCTGCGAAGAATTCTGATTGAAAAGGATTTTTCCCAGGCATTTCTTCTTTTGGTTGCCCCGGTTTTCAGCGCCTTTGTCTCATTATCTTTCCTGTTCTTGATTAAGTTTCTTTTTAATCCTGGAGGAAGAGCCGGCTTTGCTCTCACTCACATAATCCTTGGCTTAGGAATTTTTTATTTGATAATTTTTGCCTATCTGTTTTTCTGGTTGGCCTATCTGGTTCGACTGGAAAGAAGAATTGATGAAAAATGAGTTATTCACCTGAGTTTTCTCTGCCGCGTGATCGAAGACTGAAACCTCAGTTCCTTCGGATGGAAGGAGAGAGGTGTTTGAATCGCGATCCTGAAACTGGAGAGATTTGTGAAACTTTCATTTTTCCACCCCGAGATGTTTGTCCTGAATGCGGTGGTGAGGTCAAAATTAATTCTTCAAGGGGAGAAATTTATAGCTCGGATAAGATAAGAGAAGTCTTAGAGGAGGCAATCGCTCAAGAGAAAGAGGAATAGTTTTTTTGGATAAGATAACCCGCCAAGAAGGCAAGTCGTTAAACTTTTTTCCTGAATAAGTCTCAGGCGGGTGATCTGTCTCACATCCCACGGGAAGCAAGAACTGGCGATCTCCCTTTTCACACCTTGAGGAAAAGTGTTTGAAAACGCTCTCTCCTCACTTGGCAGGCTAAGATTAACCTAGCAAAAAATCGGGGTTGCGTCAATGCCCTATAATTCTAAATTAGGATGAGTTTTACAGAACAAGAGCCGAATGAGCCCCTTTTTGAAGGATTGGCCCGAACTCAATTGATAGATTCTTTAGAGTCTCGCGCAAAAAAGTTGCCGATGTCTGCTTTGCCCGAAGAGGAAATGATTGAGACTTTTAATTGCGGTTTACGAATAGCGGCGACTTTTGGTTGGCGGCAACGAGCCGATGGTTTGGCGGAGGTAAAAACCTTTGCCTATCTTCCCGACGTAGGCAAAAGCTTGTTTGTTGATTTTCATCGAAGAGAAGGGGACCTGCGGCTTTGGTTGATCGAAGGCATCAAACTTCCGATGACAAGCGCTTTGGGATTCGAGGCTGAACAAAAAGCAACCAAGTTGACGCAGTTTGTTTTCAAAACGAGCTTGAATTACGAAGCGGAACCTAACCTCTCTCTAAACGGCCTGAGCTTTTTGGCTCGCCAACTTGGATTCATCGCGGCCTATTTGCGTTATCGAGAGAACCGTTCGCGAGTTTTCGTCTTCGGAATGCCCTAGGAAAAAGGGAAAGCAGGCAAAAGGAAATTAAGAAGGAAACCAATCGGAGAGACAATAATTTGAGTAAGCAAAGAAGTGCCAAAAAAAGGAAAAACGAGCAAGAGCAGGATAATAATTCCGTATTGACCCAAAAATTCATCTACTTGAAGGGCGCTTTCTTTAGGAAGCAGACCAACAAGGATCTTGCCTCCGTCTAACGGATGAATAGGGAGAAGGTTAAAGATGCCCAGACCAACATTGAGGACAATGAAAGGGGAGAAGAGAGTGTAAAAAAAGCTAGGATTGAAGGGAGCGAACTGAATCAAGATTCTCAGAACCAGGGCGAGGAGAACGGCAGTAAGTAAGCTGGAGCCGGGTCCGGCAAGGGCAATTAGAGCCTGATCTCTTCGAGGATCTTTTAGATTGAAAGGATCAATCCGGACTGGCTTGCCCCAACCAAAACGAAAGAGAAGAATCATTAAAGTGCCCAAGGGATCCAAGTGAGCGATTGGATTAAGGGTTAGTCGGCCTTGCAGTTTAGGGGTTGGATCACCCAATCTGTCTGCGACTAGGGCATGAGCAAATTCATGAACCGCAATCGCAATCAACAGGGCCGCGATCCAGATTAAGAAAAAAACCGGACTGGTAAAGAGATATTCAATCATTTTAAAGAGAAGTTAAGCTTTTAATTTAGCTTGCTTTCTGCTATATTATACAAGATTTAAGAAAGGAAAAAAGGATGGCAAATCGTTGTGCTTTATGTAACAAAGGTAGACAAGTCGGTCGCTCTCATCGACATCATCGAGGTGTGGCTGGAGGTCAATGGAAACAGCGAGCGCAAAAGACAATCAAAATAAGTAAACCTAACTTACATCCTTTTAAAGGAATTCTAAAAGGTAAAAAGGGTGTTTATAAGCTTTGTACGAAATGTTTACGAAGAGCTAAAGAAGATAGTCCTTCAAAGTGAAACCTCTTGAGGCTTCTTCTGGGAGAATAAAGTTTTGATCTGCGGATAGCCTTCAAGAAGTTGTTTAAAAGTAATCGAGTTTTTCCCTTCCAATTGAACCTGATCGAGGATCAATCCTTTCTTTTCTAGATGAGCTTTTAAGATTTTTAATCGTTTGCTCTGGTGATTAATTTCTACTTTCGTCCAGGCTCCCGGCCAAGGTGAATAAGCTCTTATCTTGCGAAAAGTAAGATCCGGTTGGTGAAAAATTCTTTCCAAAGGAATAAAACCACTTTCTCGGATTAATTTTTGAGTGTAACTGGTTTGAGAGTGATCTTGTTCTTTGAGTTTTAACTCTCCCTTAAGATAAGCCGGCAGGAATTCAAGCAAAGCTTTAGTTCCTAGAGAGAAGAGTCGTTGGTAGAGCTGACCAGCTGTTTCTTCAGGCTTAATCCTGACTTCTTTTTGCCAAACAATGGGCCCATGATCAATTTCCTGATCCATTTTAATAATTGTTATTCCGGTAGTAGTTTTTCCTTCAAGTAGAGCAGTTTGAACTGGAGAAGGACCACGATATTGAGGAAGAAGAGAGGGGTGAAGATTGAGAATCCCTGAAGGAAACTTCTCTAAAGTGGTTAAAGAGAGGATTTTGCCGTAAGAAGCAAGGACGCCGATCTCGGTTTCTTGATTGGTTATCTCAATTCGAGGGCTTTTTTTTAATTGATCCAAGACAATTTGAGAATATTGATCGGAACCAAAAAAAGCGACTTTGGTTTTCATTTGATGGTTACCTCGATGAGCTCGTTTTCTTGATCTTTTCCCGACTTGCCAGAAACAGATTTCGATTGAACCTGGAAAAGTTGACTTTTTTGTTCCATCACTCGATCAACAAAAAGGATTCCTTTTAGATGATCGATCTCGTGTTGAATCACTCGGCCGAGAAAATCTTGGAAATTTTTCTCTTGCCAGTTGCCTTTTAAGTCTTGATACTTCACTTTCACTTTCACTGAGCGTTTGACGATGCCCCAAAGGCCGGGAACTGACAAACAGCCTTCGTAATCAGTTTTCCTGCCCTGCCTGCCGACAGGCAGGCCTCTCGATCCAGAGGCCAATTTCTTGTCCTGCCAGATGATTTGAGGGTTAATGATTATTTCTGCCTTTCCTCCTAGTTGGCCTGTCAGAACCAACATTTGTTTTTGAACTCCAATTTGAATTGCCGCCAGACCGACTCCTTGGTTTTCCTTTTTGGTTTGGTTCATCGTTTCGATTAAAACTTGGGCCAGTCTCCGGGTTTTCTTTCCAAAAGACCTAATCGGCGCCGATTTCTGTCTTAGCAGTGGATTAGGAACAGTAATGATCTTTTTAGCTTTCACCAGTCCATTTTACCACTAATCTCCATTGAGCCTAAAGAGGGCCAATTTATTTTTAACTTACAGAGGAAGATTATTCGAAAAACGCCAGAGTGGAAAGCATTTTTTGGAGGACAACTTTTTCTTCATCCCCTCGAGCGATAAAAATGTAGCTTTTATCATTGCGGTCGATGGAGTAATAGGAGCTGGGTAAGTTGCTGGAAAAGGAAATCGTAGTTGCCTCGTAGTTGCCAATTTGAGTTTTAGTCTCTTTTACCGTCTCAGGGTCGAGGAGATAGTTTCGAATTACCAACTCTTCGGCAACTAAAGCCCGCGAGATGTAGATGTGGATTCCGCGAAAAAAAGGGACAGATTCTTTAAAAATGCGCTTGCCCTTATCTTGAATCATAAGCTCGCTAGATTCTTCTATTTGCCAGTCGTGAGGATATTTAATTGAGAAACCGGCGTCAGCATCAGTGTATGTTTCCCAACCAGAGAGCAACAGATTTTTCCCTGAAAACGTGGCCCAAACTATCAGCAACACCACCCCGAGCAAGATTAGGAGTTTGTTCCTTTTCATTTTTTTCATTGTATCATGCTTTAAGTCAACCGTTCGACGGTAAAGATCTGGAAAGAAACCAACTCATGGGAGAGAATACCCCCCTTTTGTTTACAGATTTCAATCTGTTCTTGAGGAGTGTTGACTCCTTCAATATCGGGGAGAAGTAAGCCCTTGCGGCCATCACTAGTCTTGACAATTAATCCATATTTTTTTGGATCAAGGGGAAAATCTTGTTTAACCGGTTTGGGAGTCGAAAGAATGTCAACCTTAAAGTTGAGTTGGTCGAGCTCATTGGCGGTTACCGGCGGGAAACGAGGATCTTGAGTCGCGGCGGCAATGGCATTATGAATAATTTCCCGGCCTAAATTTTTTTGTTGGGGGGAGAAAGTCCCAATGCAGCCACGGAGAGAGCCGTTCTTGGTGTGTAAAGAGACAAAGACCCCTTTTCTCTCTTGATAGACTCGGGAAGGTAAATCTTTCGGCAAAGAAATGGTTTCTTCGTTTCTCACAAAGACTTCAACTGCTTTTTTGGTTAAATTGACTAATGAATCCATCAGATTAGATTGGCGACTAAATAACCGACTCCAAAAGGTTTTTGGTAGGAAAGGACTTGGGGATTGAGTTCTATCTTCTGTTCTTCGATTATTCCCAAGGCAAAACATAGAGATCGCCAGCCGCACTCACCAGCTCTTTCAGCCAAGTTCTTGTCAAGATTCAAGATTGCTTTTATTTTGCCTTGCTTGAGAAGATCAATTAGTTGTTGATCAAATTTAGGTCCGTCAGGGTGGAAACCATAGGGTCCGTTTTCTTTGAGACGGTGGGACATATCCCCAGAAGCAATTAGAGCCACCGTTTTTCCTTTGGGTAACTGCTCGCCCAGCCGCTTGCCCCGATCAAAGTGTTCTTGGGGGGAATCGGTCGTGGTGATGATGGGACGGATTTTTTCCAAATAATCCTGATCGGGTTTCAAGAAATGGAGCGGGACCTCCAAGCCCCATTCTGGGTGGGGAGAAGAGATAATAATTATTTGAGGCTCAACCTCTTCGATTTTTTTTTTAAGAATCTCTAGTGCTTTCAAAGTGGGAGAAAGCTTCTCTTTGTCTTGGGAACTGCCAACGTTGGGTAACAAAATGGGGGGATGAGGGGCCAGACAAGCAAATTTAATCATGCCACCTTATTCTAGCATTTCTAGGCGGCCAAGTATGAATAAATCTTAGCCCTTTTTCTCGGCCAATTTGGGCAATTTTTTCGAGTAGAGCCGGAGGGGTGGGGGGTAGTTTTTGAAAATCAGGGTCAGGAGCTAATCGAGGATCGAAACGAGACAAATGCCAAGGAGTATCCGCTCCCAAGTTCTTTCTTATCCAGCGAGCCATTTTACTTAATTCGGTGAGGTTGTCGTTGATGGTGAGGATGATTAAAGTAGTCAATTCAAGGTGAATCTTTTGCTTTTTAACCAGAACAAGCATTTCTGGAATTATTCCTAAAGAAGCGCCCTGTTTTCGATAAGTTTTTTGGCTAAATCCCTTGAAATCAATGTTGGCCGCGTCGATGAATTTTCCATAATAATCTAAGGCTTCTTTAGTCCAACTACCATTACTGACAATGGCGGTAAAAAGACCTTTTTTTTTGGCTAGTTTGGCGGTGTCATGAATAAATTCGGGATTAATAATCGGCTCGTTAAAGGTAAAGGCAATTCCTTTCAAACCTTGCTTTAAAACTTGGTCGATGATTGTTTGAGGGGAGAGAGGTTTGATTGGTTTTTGGATGAGAGTCTGAAGGGTTTCTCTCGCTCCGTAAGAATGAGCGAAGTTGAGACATTGTTTGCAACGAAAATTGCAGCCCAAGGAGCCGATGGAAGCGACTAGTTCACCAGGCTTGAAATGATAAAGGGGTTTCTTTTCAATCGGATCAACTTGAATGCCAGTAATCATTCCGTGAGTGAGAGAATAAAGAGCTCCGTTTCGATTAAGTCTGGTTTGACAAAAACCAGTTTTGCTTTCCGAAATTAAACAATATCGCTGACAGGCCAAGCACTTGATTTCCTTACCTTCTTTTTGCCAAAGCCTTGCTTTTGTCATTTATACTATTTGTAGTTATCTTAACATTATCTTTACGGTTTTATGTCAACTGAGAAGTTTAGAGGATATATGGAACCGCTTTTGCCGGAAGATTTACTGGCAAGAAGTATTTTGGAAAGGTGTCAGCGGCGGGGAGAATTCGGTCTTGCGATGGGAGGAGACATTCCCGGTGCGATTATGCCTTCGCAGACAGCGGCGGAAATTCTTTCTTGGAAAGAAGACTGGCGACCTTATTGGCCTGACTTTACAGATTTTCTCGGACTTAATGAACCGATTCCTTATCTGCTTCTTCCTCAAAATATTGACCAGCGAGATCACGGGATAATAACGGCCCTATTTAGATACATGAAGGCAGTGCGCACTCCTCAGTTTGGTTCTTCGGCTTTAATTTTGCCTGCCAGGTTCAGAGATAAGGAAATTTATGATTCTTTTTCTCCGGAAATTTTTCTGGATCGAGAAAGAAGGAAGGTCGGTTTTCAGGCGCCCCCCAATAATATTATCGGTGATGTCAGTCGTCGACTTGAAATTCAAGCTTTCAAGACAATTTACAGTCCCTTGGGTGTTTATCTGGCCGGTAATCTCAAAGAAGATGCTTTTACTCATTTTTTTGTTTTTTCGGGTCCGGTCGATCCAGATAAAGATTTAAAGCGCTTTTAATTTCAATTGAGCGGGTTCGTAGTTGGGGTCGATTTTATTAATGATAAACTCAAGTTGTTCTCTCGCTTCTTCTTTTTGACCGTCTTCTTCCAAAGCTAAGCTTAAAGCATAATGAGCCAAAACGTAATCTGGTTTTAATTGAGTTGTTTCTTCTAGAGTTTGGATAGCCAGGTCAAATTGTTGAGTTTGGAGATAAATGAGGCCGAGATTGTAACTGATTTTGGAGTCGGTTGGAGCCAACTTTTGCGCTTGTTTTAGAGTATCAATCGTGTTTTGAGTGAATTGGGGATTCAATTTGGCAAAACTGTAAAGGATTCTAATTCGGTTTTTCCAGAAGTTGAGTTGAAAAGGGCTGACGGCAATTGCTTGATCAGAAAGAGAGACTGCTTGGGCGGCCAATTCTTGGGCTTTTTCCTCGTCTTGGCCAATTGTTTCTAAAGCGAGGTTGGCTAAAGTTTGAGAAAGAGAATCCAAGTAAACCGGTTCCTTTCTGAGGATAAGAGCTTGTTCTAAAACTTGCCTGGCTTCTTGGTGTCGGCCTTCATTATGAAGATTGTTGCCGGAAGCAAACAAAATATCTGCTTGCCAAAAAGCAACGAGAGAGACGAGACCGTAGATAAAAAAAGCGACTACTATTCCCAGGAGAGCAATTTGCCCTCCGTTCGGTTTAGCGGAAGAGATCTTGATCGATTTCTTTTCTTTTAAGGTCATGGTCAGACAGAAAGCAGGAATAAGAAAAAAGAAAAGATTGGAAACAACAACGGAAAAGCCGAAAAAATGACTGACATTAAGAGCAGTAAAACCGCTCAATCCAGCAAGGCAGATGAGATTTTTCCTTTCTTTGAGCCCCAAATAAATGAAAGTAACGATTAGCCCCAAGTAGGCGACGAGGCCAACGGTTCCAGTTGTGGCGGCGTAATTCAAAAATTCGTTGTGAGCTTTGTTATAAAGAAAATCCCACTCGGAAGTATCGTTGTGTTCTCGAAGACGAGTCCAGTAATAAGAGTAAGCAAAAGTTTCCGGCCCGGTGCCCAAAAGAGGATATTTCTGCCAGAGATCAGTCGCTCCTCGCCAGACAATTTTTCTTATTTCGCCGGATTCGGTTCCTCCTTGGAGGGAAATTAGTTGTGATTGAGTGATTGAATTTTCTTCCGGTTCAATTGGCAATTGATAATCAGTCGTTGATAATTTCCTCAAAGAAGGTGTCCAAGGAGTACCAACAAGGAGAGTGATTAAGACCAAGGGTATAGCCATGAAGCCGAAGGAGGGGAGGAATTTTTCTTTAATCTTCTTGCGGTTGTCGAAAAAGAAAATGAGCCAGAAAATGACCAGACTCAAGCTGAAGCCCATCAAACCGGAACGTGAGTTGGTAAAAAGAAGGGCGAGGTAAAAAAGAGCAAAAAGAAGAGTAAAGATGATTTTTTTAGAGAGATGTTTTTGATTCATTCCCAACCAAGTGAAGGGGATAAGACTAATTAAAAAGGCGGCCAACCAATTGGGTTGACCTAGAGTAGCAAAGACTCTTGCTTGAACATCTTGAACCCAACAGTCGGTATTGAATTGAGAGCTGACAATAAGACAACTGATACTCCGACCGAAATGCTCCATGATGGCGTAGAAAGAGATCAAAAGAGCGCTCAAGAAAGCCAAGCTTAAAACCCTTTTGGCTTGTTTTTGGTTCAGGTTGCTGACAAAGGTCCAATAAAGGAGAGCGTAAGTGAATAAAGAAAGAAAACCGCCGTTAAAGCGGGAATAGTAACCCCAAAAGGAGGTGTGAGGGTCGATAGAAAAGATCAGGCTTGCTAACTGAGAAAAAAGAAAAAGAGCCAAAGGAATATCCCAAAAAGTTCGTCGGAAAACAATCTTTTTCAGGAGAATGCTTTTGATGGCCCAACCACTAAGGATAAAGATAGTTAATGTCCAAAGAAGCATGATTTTATTAAACTCGAACAATTCAAAAGTGAAAGGCAAAAAGATTAAAGGGACAAGGAGAAAGATAAGAGCGAAACCAAACTCGATGATTCTATCTAAAAAAACAACATACTTAATCATTACTTTTAAAAGTATAAGCCTCTCGTTGTGTTAAAATCAATTCTGAAAGAAACTTTATGTTAGATAAAATTTTTTCCTTTTTTTCTCACGATTTGGGAATCGATTTGGGAACAACCAATACTTTGGTTTTAGTGAAAGGGAAAGGAGTGATCATTAATGAGCCTTCGGTTGTCGCTCGACAAAAGAAAACCAAAGAGGTCTTGGCGATCGGGAATCGGGCGAGGAAGATGTTGGGAAAAACTCCGCCCATGATCGAAGTGGTTTCTCCTCTCCAGGGTGGGGTAATTGCGGACTTTGATGCTACTCAAAGTTTGTTGGAATATTTTATTAAACAAGCTCACGAAGGAGGTGGGTTAATCCCAAAGATCCCTCGGCCGAGAGTGGTAATTGGGATCCCTTCTGGAGTAACAGAAGTGGAGAGAAGAGCGGTTCAAGATGCTTGTCTCTCTGCAGGAGCAAGAAAAGCTTTCATTATCGAGGAACCAATGGCGGCAGCGATTGGTCTGAAGATTACCGTTACCAAACCGGGGGGAAATTTATTGATTGATATTGGTGGAGGGACAACGGAAATTGCGACAATCTCTTTGGGGGGGATTATCGTTGAACGTTGTTTGCGAGTTGCCGGCAACAAAATGGACGAGGCGATTATTAATTATATGAGAATGAAACATTCGATTCTTTTTGGCAAAACTAGTGCCGAGGAAATGAAAATTCAACTTGGTTCGGCGACGAGGGATCCAAAAGAGAAACAAGAGAAACAACAGGTTTTTCGAGGGAGAGATTTAGAATCGGGATTGCCCAAATCGATCAAGGTGACTGAGAGTGAAATCAGGGAAGCAATTGCTCCGATAGTAACTCAAATTATGGAAGCCATTTCTGATCTGGTTAAAGAAACTCCGCCAGAATTAACTAATGACGTCGTTAATCGAGGAATCGTTCTTTGTGGTGGGGGAGCAAAAATAAAAAACTTAGATAAATTGATTGCTGAGGAAACAAAAATGCCGGTTTGGATGGCCGATGAACCAATGACTGCGGTTGTAAAAGGCTGCGGTAGACTTCTTGAAGATGAAAAACTACTTCAACAAGTGAAAGTAACCGGAGGATTAAGATGATGAAGGTTTTTAAGAAAAAAGAGGCCGGGAGAGGATGGTACGTGTTGCATCCGACAGGACGCTTTTTTCCCCCTCTCCCGGTGTGTCCTCACTGTGTTTGATTAGATCCGGCTATCCACTTTACGTCCAGTGAGGCGTCCTGCTAATTAATTTAAAATAATTATCTCTTTTTGTCAAGTGATAGAAGTTCAACGCCGAGCGTTGAAGATTCTGCCAAATGGTAGAATGGAGTTATGGCTTTGTTCGAAAAGAAGAATTTCCTTTTTATCTTTGTTTTCCTTTTTATCTTTTCCTTCTTTCTGTATTGGGGAGAAAGGGCTGGTTTTTTGATTGGCTTGAAAGGTTTTTTGTCTCGGCCTTTTGTAGCCCTAGCGGCGCCTTTTAATACTTGGGCTTTTAAAGTCGATGGTTTTGTTTCTTTTGTCATTTCTTGGCCGGGTCGGGAAAAGGAAATGTTGTCTTTACGGGAGCAATTAGCCGGCTTATCGGTTGATCAAGGAGAATTAACTACTTGCCAATCTGAAAACCAACGATTGAAGGACTTGCTCTCTTCTCCTTTGCCGCCTTCGTGGAAATTTGTTGAAGCTCAAGTGATTAATTGGGGGGAAAATTTACAAATCAGTCGAGGAAAAGCCTCTTTGATTGAAGAAGGAATGACGGTTCTTTTTAACGATATTCTAGTTGGCCGAGTGATTAAAGCCAATCGATTTGATAGTTTGGTGGAACTGATTGATAAAAGAGGGGTTAAAATTCCGGTCGGAGTAAAAGGAAAAGATTCTTCGAAAGAAGTAAAGGCAAAGGGCTTGCTGGTCGGGCTAGGAAAGAATCATTTGCAATTGGAGAAGGTGCTGCAAGAAGAGAAATTAACCAAAGGGGATTTAGTTTTTAGTTTAGGCCAAGGAGGCGTGTTGCCGGATTTGTTGGTGGGTCGAATTGATGAAGTTAGTAATGACAAGACGGCCGTTTATCAATCGGCGACAGTTTTGCCTTTAGTTGATTATCAAAGATTACGGCAAGTTTTTGTTGTCTATGAAGAGTAAAAGAAAATGAAAAAGATTCTTTTTTTAATTCTGCTTTTATTATTAGTTACTTTCCAAATTAGTTTTTCCTTGCCCAATTTAAGCCTGGGAGCCTTGATTCTATTTTTAAGCTTGAGTCCGACGGAGGACTGGTCTTTGGGAGTGGCTTTTTTATTGGGCCTGTTTCTTGATTTAACTCGAGGTGATTGGTGGGGACTTTCTTCTCTTTTTCTCCTATTATTGGTTTTGTTCTTCTTTTTGTATCAACGTCGCTTCTTTTCTCAGAGTTTATGGTTTTTGGGTTTGTTTACTTTCTTCAGCAGTTTGTTTTACGATTATCTAATTTTAGGCCGCTTGTCTTTGATGGCTAGTTTTGTTCTGGTGCTTCTGCTTCTCTCGGTTCGCTTTGGTTTAAATTACTTTTTTGTGGGACGAAAAGGTTTGAAGATAGGCCTGAAAAGCAAATAGATGAAAGAAAATAGTCGAACCTTTGTTTTTTTTACCGTTTTAGGGATCGTTTTTTTTCTTCTTCTGGGTCGACTCTTCGAGCTTCAAGTGCTTTGGGGGAAGAAATATCGGACTCTGGCGGAAGGAAATCGGATCAGGCGAGTGATCATTCCGGCTCCGAGGGGAGTGATTTTGGATCGCCATGATTTACCTCTAGTTCAAAATCAGCCGGTTTTCAGAAAAGCCGTTAGGGATGAAACGGGAGAGATTACTTCCTGGGAGCCAGTTTCCAGAGAGGAAGCTCTTGATTTAGAAGCTCAAGGGAAGATTGATTCCATTCGGGAAGATGTAGGCCGTAAGTATCTTTATCCTCGAAGCTTGAGTCATGTCTTAGGTTATTTAGGGGAAATCAATTTAAAAGAATTGAAGACAGAGAGTTTTCGTTTGGGGGATTTGATTGGTCGAGGGGGAATCGAACAGAAATATGATTTATTTTTACGAGGCCAGGATGGAGGAAAATTAATCGAAGTTGATGCCAACGGGAATCAGGTTAAAGTATTGGGTGAAGTCGAACCTCAACCGGGAGGAGAGATAAAGCTTTCTTTGGATGCGAAACTGTCTCAAAAAGCACTTGAATTGCTTGAAGAAAAAAAAGGAGCGATTGTTGCCAGTGAAGCGGAGACCGGCCGGATCTTGGTTTTAGTTTCTTCACCTGCTTTTGACGCTAATTTGTTTTCTCAATTGAGCTTTAATCAGGAAAAAGCTGCTCAAGCTCAAGAGGTTCTGGAGGATTCTCGAATGTTGATGCTCAATCGAGCCATTGGAGCCCACTATCCACCCGGATCAACTTTCAAAATCGTTTCCTTGGTTGCCGGCTTGGAAGAAGAGAAAATTGACCGGGAGACAATATACGAAGATACCGGTCAGATCAAGATTGGCGATTTTGTTTACAACAATTGGTACTTCACTCAATATGGTCAGGTGGAAGGGGAGATTGATTTGATTACCGCTCTAAAAAGATCAACCGACACTTTCTTTTACAAAGTAGGTGAGTGGGTAGGAGCGCCCAAATTGGCCAATTGGGCGAGAGAGTTTAATCTCGGGAGTAAAAACGAAATCGATCTCCCGGGAGAAATAACCGGGCTGGTTCTGGATCCAAAAACAAAAAAAGAGTCGAGAGGGGAAAGTTGGTTTCTGGGGAATACTTATCATTTAGCCATTGGTCAGGGCTTTCTTCTCACGACGCCTTTACAAGTAAACACCATGACCAGTGTGATTGCCAATCAGGGCAAACTTTGTTTACCAAAGATAAACCTAGATCAGACAGTTGATTGTCGAGATCTGTCCTTGAAACGAGAAACTCTCGATTTGATTAAAGAAGGCTTGAAAGAAGTTTGTCTTCCCAAGGGGACAGCTTTTCCTTTCTTTGATTTTCAACCTCAAGTTGCCGGCAAAACGGGAACGGCTGAATTTGGTGATCCTGAAGATCGAACTCACGCCTGGTTCACCGCCTTTGCTCCCGCTGATAAGCCGGAAATAGTGGTGACGGTTCTTTTAGAAGCCGGAGGAGAAGGTTCTTACGATGCCGCTCCAATCGCCAAAGAGATATTTGAGTATTGGTTTGAGAATTAGTTAATTGTTTTTGTAGACCTCATTGTGTGTGCCGATTTTGAAAAAGTAAGCCCCTTTATCGTCAAGAAAAAAGAGCATTCGGTGATCTTTGCCGATGGAGATGCTCCATATGTTGTTTAGGTTTCCTGAAAGCTTGTGAACTCTAAGCGACGGATGAAGGTGGTTTTTCTGGAACAAAAGCAACTGCTTTTCAACTTTTTGAATTAATTGTTTATCTTTGGTTTTGATTTTCTTTAGCTTTTTGTAAAGTTCGGGCGATACCTCAAAGTCCATGTTGTAATTACAGTTTTTTTAAAAACCCGGATACATTGGTAACCTTTTTGGCTGACTCTCTTTCTTTTAAAGCTTTTCGGCCCTCTTTTTCCGCCTCTTTAGACATTTGGAAAACAGGGAAGTCCAGATCAGCGACATCTTTTAAAATGAGGTATCTCACATAGCCGGCAATTGGCATCTCAAACTTGTTAGCCTTACTGGCGAGATAATCTTTAAGCGAGGCAGAAAGGTTAATTTTGATTTGAGATTGTTTAGTAATCATAAACTAAGCTTAGTACCAATTGCAGGACTTGTCAAGGACTTTTTGGGACTTGACAAACTGACCCGTCCAATCGCCAAGGAGATATTTGAGTATTGGTTTGAAAACAGCAACTAATCGTCGTTTTTTGCTACAATCAATTTAATGCCTAGAGGATTGGATAAGGAGCGATTGGTTGTTTTGGGGTTTTCCGTCTTCGGTTTAATGCCTCAAGAATTTTTTCTTCTGAAAGATAAGTTTCTCAATTTAGAGTTGGCTTGGTTAGCGGGAAGGGGAGAATTGGTGGAAGCCGGTTTAACTCCCAAAAAAGCCTTTGATTTGGTTGAGTTCAGGCGTAAATTTGATCTCGCTTCGTATTTCTTTCGGTTGCGTGAAAACAAGGTCGAGTGCTTATTTCACCAGGACAAAAAGTATCCTTTACTTCTAAAAAATATTGATGACTCGCCCTTTATTTTATATGGGAAAGGAGATCTGAGTCTTCTCAAGAAGCCTTGTTTGGCGGTGGTTGGCTCCAGACGAATGAGTTCGTATGGAAAACAGATGACTCATAAATTAATTAAAGAGTTAGTGGGGAAGAAAATAGTGATTGTTTCCGGTTTAGCATTAGGAGTTGACGCGGCGGCTCATTCAGCCGCTTTAAGATTTGGCGGCAAAACCATTGCTATTATGGGAACCGGGTTTGACAAAATTTATCCGTCGGAAAATTTAGGATTGGCGAAAAGAATAATCAAAGAAGGTGGTTTGGTGTTGTCAGAGTTTCCTCTCGAATTTCCTTTAAAAAAAGAAAATTTTCCTTGGCGCAATCGGCTGGTTTCCGGAATAAGCAAAGGGGTCTTAGTGATTGAAGGGAAAGAAAGATCGGGGACTTTGATCACTGCCAGATTAGCCGCTTATCAGGGACGAGAAGTTTTCACTTTGCCCGGCCAGGTCACCGATTCAGGGTCATTTGTGCCCCACTTATTGATTAAGCAGGGAGCGAAATTAACCGAGACAGCAGAAGATATATTAGAAGAACTAGCTTGACTTTAACTATAATAGTAGTTTAACGTTTTTAAAGATATGGATTTATTAGTAGTTGAATCACCAACCAAAGCAAGAACGATTTCCCGTTTTTTGGGGAACGATTTTAAGGTTCTTTCCACCACTGGTCACATTCGGGATTTACCTAAAAAGAAGATTGGAGTGGAGGTAAAAAAACAAAAGAACGGTTTAAGGTTTGACCCTCAATATGTTTGGATGGAAAAAAAAGAAGAAACAATCAAGGCTTTAAGAAAGGAAATAAAACAGGCTAAAAAAGTTTATCTTTCTACTGACCCGGACCGAGAAGGTGAAGCGATTGCCTATCACGTTTTTCTTTTAGACGAGAAGAAAAAAGATAAATTTATTCGCTCGACTTTTCATGAAATTACTGGTTCAGCTATCAAAGCGGCTTTGAAAAAGGGCGGCAAAATTGATTTGAAATTGGTTGATGCTCAAGTGGCGAGAAGGACTTTGGATCGGCTGGTCGGCTACAAGTTATCTCCTTTGCTTTGGAGAAAAATTCGTCGAGGTCTTTCGGCTGGGAGAGTTCAATCAGTGGTAGTGAGATTGATTGTCGAAAAAGAAAAAGAGATAGAAGCTTTTAAGCCGGAAGAGTATTGGGAGATTTGGGGTACTTTTCTTAGCCAAGAAGGGAAGAAACGAGAACTGTTGGCCAAATTGGTCAAAGAAAATGGCAAGAACTTAGCGATTGATAAGGAAAAATTAGCCAAGGAGACCTTAACCCTGTTAAGGTCAGCTGATTATAAGATCGGTTCGGTTCAAGAAAAAGCGACTGAACAGCGGCCGGTACCTCCTTTTACCACTTCAACCTTACAGCAATCAGCGGCAAGGAAGTTTAATTTTACTTCGAAAAGAACGATGCGAGCGGCCCAAGGTTTATACGAAAAAGGCTTGATCACTTATCACCGGACAGACTCTCTTTCTTTAAGCGGCAAAGCAGTTGAGACAATTAGAAAACTGATTGAAAAGGAATTCGGGAAGCAGTTTTTGCCCGAAAAAGCCAATTTTTATAAGACTAAATCTAAGAGTGCCCAAGAAGCTCATGAAGCGATTAGGCCAACTCGAGCCAATTTGCTTCCAGAAAAGGCGAAATTGAGCGGCAGTGACGAAAAACGACTTTATAGCTTGGTTTGGAAACGGGCGATTGGATCACAAATGAAACCGGCTGTTTGGGATAAATTGGTGATCTTGGTTTCCGGAACGGTGAAGAGACAAGCAGGTTCTGCCGGCAGGCAGGTTTATGATTTTCGAGTTGAAGGCAAGTCACTTAATTTTGCCGGCTGGCTCGAGCTTTACAAAGATACTTTGGCTAAACAGGAGAATTTGCTTCCCAAATTTGAACAGAACGAAGAAATGAATCTTAAGAAATTAGATCCTAAGCAAAAATTTACCCAGCCACCAGCTCGTTACAGTGAAGCCAGTCTGATTAAGGAACTAGAGAAAAGGGGAATTGGCCGACCTTCAACCTACGCGCCGATTGTCTCGACGATTCAAGCGAGACAATATGTTGAAAAAGACGAAGGTCGATTCAAGCCGACTCCTCTGGGGACAACGGTTAATGACTTCTTGGTTGAATATTTCCCCAAAGTGATGGATTTTGAATTCACGGCTCGAATGGAAGAAGGCTTGGACAATGTTGCTCATGGAGAGCAGAAGTGGCAGGCTCTATTAGGTGAGTTCTACGGTCCGTTTGACAAGAAGCTGGAGCAAGTAACCAAGAAGGGCAAAAGAAAGGCGATTCCAACTGAAAAAACAAAAGAAAAGTGCCCTAAATGTAAAAAAGCTAATTTAGTAATTCGGATTGGCCGTTTTGGCAAGTTTTTATCTTGCGATCGATTCCCGGATTGCGATTATACGGCTCCTTTCATTCAGAAAATTGAAGGAGTAAAATGTTCCGAATGCGGTGGCGAAATTGTCATTCGAAGGACCAAAAAAGGGAAACAATTTTTTGGCTGTTCCAAATGGCCCAAGTGTAAGTGGGCTTCTTGGAAAAAACCCAAAATTGAAAAGTAATTACCCTTATCCCCAAGTAGTCTAATTTATCCACGCTCAGTTATCCACATATAATTTTTGTCTATTTATCTGGATTTTCGAAGAATAAGCCTTATAGTATTTCGAATCGTTAACCTATAATGGTTCTTGCTAAAAGTGAGCCCGTTTGTTTTAATTAAATTCGAAGATGAAAACGGAGTTACAATTTAAAAAACTTAAACAAGAAGCGGTTTTGCCTAGATATGCCTTAGAAGGAGATGTAGCTTTTGACCTCTTTTCATTAGAGGACTATTTACTTCAGCCAGGAGAAAAGTATCTTTTTAAGATTGGTCTAGCTTCGCAGATCCCAGCCGGTTTTTGTGTCATCGTCAAACCCAAATCGGGCTTAGCGGTGAAGGCGGGGATTGATGTTTTGGCGGGAGTGATTGATAGTGGTTATCGAGGTGAATGGGGAGTACTTTTGATTAATTTAGGTGAAGAGGCCTATCAGTTTAAAAAAGGTGACAAAATTGCTCAAGGTTTACTTTTGAGTCTCCCTCAAGTTGAAATCAAAGAAGTTAAGAAATTACCGCTAAGCCATCGAGGGCAGGGTGGCTTTGGCTCAACCGGCAGGAACTGAAGATCGAGCTCGTTGAAAAGAAATAGCAGCTTGTGTTAAAATCGCTTGACATTGATAATGAAAAAAATTAACTTAAACGACTTACTTGAGGCTGGTTGTCATTTTGGTCATCAAGCGAAGCGCTGGCATCCGAAAGCCAAAATTTTTCTTTTTGACAAAAAAGACGGCGTTCACATTTTTGATTTAGCTAAAACCAAAGAGCAACTGGAAAAAGCAGCCCAATTCGTTTCTGACTTAGCTAAAGAAGACAAAGTGATTGTTTTTGTTGGCTGCAAGAGACAGGCTCAAGCAGTGGTCAAAGAAGAGGCGAAAAGAGCCGGAATGCCTTATGTGACTCATCGTTGGTTAGGAGGAACAATCACCAACTGGCAACAGATCGGCAAAATGGTCAGACGTTTGAAACAATTGAGAGAACAAAAAGAAAAAGACGAACTGAAGAAATATACCAAGAAAGAGCGACTGTTATTTGATCGAGAAATTGCCAAACTGGAAAGAATCATTGGTGGTTTGCAAAACCTGGAAGATTTACCTGATGCTCTTTTAGTGGTTGATATTGTTCGGGAAGAAGTATCTGTTCGCGAAGCGACTCAAGCCAAGATTCCGATAATCGCGATGACTGATTCTAACGCCAATCCAAGCTTGGTTGATTATCCGATTCCTGCTAATGACGACGCGGTTGGTTCAGTCAAGTTCATTATTAGTTATCTCACTGACGCTATCTTGGAGGGGAAAGAGAAAGCTCAAAAAGCCAAAGCCCAAGCGAAAGTTAAGGCAAAGAAAGCATAAGATGGCAAAAATTGACGTTAAAACAATTAAACAGCTACGAGAAAAAACCAAAGCAGGAGTAACTGATTGTCGGAAAGCCTTGGAAGAAACCAAAGGTGACATGAAGAAAGCGGCCGAATGGTTGCGACAGAAAGGGATTAAATCATCGGAAAAAAGAGCCGATCGAGAAGCGAAGCAGGGAATTGTCTTCGCTTATTCTCACAATCAAGGTCAAATTTTAGGAGTGGTGGAATTAAATTGCGAAACCGACTTTGTCGCTCGGACAAAAGAATTTAAAAATTTAGCGAAAGAGTTGGCAATGCAAGTAGCGGCAATGTCTCCCAAAGATGCCAAAGAGTTATTGGTTCAAACTTGGATCAGGGACACCAAGAAAACAATTGAAGAATTGGTTAAAGAAACTTCTGGTAAAACAGGGGAAAAGGTGGAAGTGAAGAAGATAGCAAGGTTTGTTTTAGGAGAGTAACTTTTGTTAAGATGACATCAATGGTTGATCTAAATGAACTTCGGGTTAGAATGCAAAGGGCGGTTGATCTTTTGCAGGAAGAGCTTTCTCAAATTAAAGCCGGTCGAGCTAGTCCTTCTTTGGTAGAAAAGATTATGGTTGAGGCATATGATACTCAGATGCCTCTGGTGGAACTAGCTTCTATCACCTCTCCTGATCCTAATCAATTGCTTGTTTCTCCTTTTGATAAGAGTATTGTTGGTGAGATCCAACGAGCGATCGGATCTCGGCAAGAGCTGGGTTTATCGGCGAATGTTGATGGAGAAATGATTCGTATCATCATTCCCCCTTTAACAGAAGAAAGAAGGCAAGAGCTGACCAAAGTGATTAGTCAAAAGTTAGAAATTACTCGAGTAATGGTTCGCCAAGAAAGAGGTGAATTGATGGCTCAAATCAAACGATCAGCCGAAGCGAAAGAATTAAATGAGGACGAGAAGTTTGAGCTGGAAAAAAAAGTTCAGAATTTAACCGATGAATTTAATGAGAAGATTGGGAGTATTGGGAAGCAAAAAGAACAAGAACTTCTATGCCTTTAACCATCATTAGTGTCTTAGTTGTTTTGTCGATTTTGATTTTGGTCCATGAATTGGGTCATTTTTTGCTCGCTAAAAGAGCAGGGGTAAAGATAGAAGAATTTGGTTTCGGTTATCCGCCTCGGATTATTGGTAAGAAAATTGGGGAAACCATTTATTCCCTAAATTGGATTCCTTTCGGCGGCTTTGTTCGTCTCTACGGGGAAGAATTGCAGGATCGAAGTCAAACAAAAGATAATCAACGAGCTTTTTGGGCTAAGTCTAAGCTCGAACGAGCTTCGATTATCTTGGCGGGAGTGGTTTTTAATTTCTTGTTGGGAATTGTTTGTTTCTCGATAGTTTATTCCGTTTTAGGAATTCCTACCGAGGGTAAATTGGTCAGAATCGGCGGAGTGATGGAAAATAGTCCGGCTGCTGTTGTTGGCCTTCAGGAAGGGGATGTAATTCTTGGAGTTGACGGTCAGGATCTGACTGGTTTTGAAACTGGCAAAGAAGCGATTAGTACTTTCGCTGAGGTTTCAAAACAAAAACAGGGAGAGGAAATTGGCCTGGTGATAGAAAGACAGAATGGGGAACTAAATTTTAGCCTTACTCCTCGAATTGATTATCCGGAAAACGAAGGACCAATCGGAGTGGTTATCTCTTCTTTTGAGCTAAAGAAATATCCTTTTTGGCAAATGCCTTTCCGGGCGGGGATGGAAGGAATCAAAGAGGCTTTTGGTTGGACGGTTTTGATCGCTTCTTCCTTCGGAGGAATGATTCGCGATTTGGTTACTCAAGGAGCGGTGCCTAAAGACATCGCTGGCCCAATTGGGATTGTTCAAATTACCGGTCAAGTGGCTCGGACGGGACTACTTAATTTAATTCAATTTGTGGGCATTCTTTCGATCAATTTAACGATTTTGAATATCTTACCTTTACCCGCTCTTGATGGTGGTCGACTTACCTTTTTGCTTTACGAAACGATAACCAAAAAGAAGCCCAAGCCCGAAATCGAAGGCTGGATCAATACCATCGGCATGGGTTTGATTATTACTTTGATGTTGCTGGTCACCTTTAATGATTTAACCAGAATTCTTGATTTTACTGCCCTGATGAGTAAATTGGGCCTTTAAACCCCTTGACAATTTAAGCCAATTGTTTTATTTTCTAATCAACTCTTGCCCTGTTTTTCTTAAAATTTGAATGGTTGAGTGTGTTAAAGCGAATCTAATAGAAGGGAGAACTTCCATTCCTGAAGTCGGGATGGTTTTGCCTCTCTTGGGCGGTTCTCGTGATTATTTGTCTTTGATTCCTCAAGAATACCAGAATGACCAATTTCGTTCAGTTTATTATTGGGATAATTGTTCTCCTAACGAGAGATTGTTTCGTTTTTTGCCTTATAATGAGCAGGTTGGTGATGTTTGCTTGATCCAGCCAGCTAGCACTGATAAAGGAAGTTTGTTAAGCGTGAAAGAGAGTGGCTTGGTTTTACGTCAGAATGGCCATGCTTTAGTTGTGCAAGGGACAGAAGAGACTCAAGTTGGCTTTAACGCTGTTTGGCGTTTCGCTCCTCGCCAGGGTCGGCTGGTTTCAGTTCCACCAGACGTAATTTTGTGCAGCTCTGATTGTTGTCTGGGGATTCTGCCCGGTGTTTATGGAGTAGAAATGGGAGTAGTTGTTGTTGAAACAAATAAAATTGAATCAAGAGAAGTGATTTCTTTATTGAGAAATTACATTCCCCAGAAAGTTCTCTCGAAAGTTCCTCAAATAAAGTCAGAGGAAGATCCTTACGACGAAGCTGCCCAAACTTGATTTTTTTGCCGCCTAGAGGTAGAATATGCCCTATAACTAGTAGCACATC